>ENA-OPDW01000608-OPDW01000608.1-human-gut-metagenome-genome-assembly--contig:-NODE-608-length-26892-cov-3.589708_pt1 | contig 26892 bp, 25 predicted proteins | sample MGYA00241264_ERZ501508 | MGnify/ENA primary metagenome ERZ501508 (study PRJEB25962, sample SAMEA2042575) | human gut metagenome | biome: human gut; feature: human-associated habitat; material: faeces...
AGCTAGCCGACCGCGTCCATCCGCTGTTCTCGAGCATCTTCGTCGCAGCCATCTACCTGGCTATCGGCCCCTGTCTCGCCATTCCGCGCACCAGTTCAACCGCCTTCGAGATGCTCGTCCCCCTCTTCCCGCAGGGCGCACCCATCGGCACCATCCGCCTGGTCTTCTCCATCGTGTTCTTTGCCGTGGCATACGCCCTTGCCATGCACCCCGGAGCCCTCACCAAACTCCTTGGGCGCATCACGGGACCCGCACTCATCCTCCTGCTGATCATGGTCGTGGGCTCATCGATCGTCTCACCCGCCGGCGTGGCGCAAGCACCCCAGGCGCCCTACGATAGCGCCGCCCCCATCCAGGGATTCCTTACGGGATACCAAACCATGGACTTGCTCGCTTCTCTCACCTTTGGCCTTGTTATCGCCGAGAATATCAAGGGGCTCGGTGTGAGCGATTCGCACGGTCTCATGCGCGAGATCTCGCGCGCGGGAATCGTCGCTGGCATCCTTATGGCCCTCGTCTACTGCGGTCTGGCGCAGGTGGGTGCCAGCTTTGGCTCGGTCATGCCGAACGCCACCAACGGTGCGGCGCTGCTCACCGCCTCGGCAACGCTGCACTTTGGCATTGCAGGAACGCTAATCATCGCCGCCATTTATCTGCTTGCCTGCCTGAACGTCTGTATTGGTCTTATCAGCTGCTGCGGCACCTACTTTGCCGAGACCTTTGGCGCGGCAGCCCCCGGTGCGCAGACGCGCGTGCTGGGCCGTATCCCCTACGCAGGCTGGGCGGCGGCCTTTGCCATTTTTTCCTGCGTGGTCTCAAACGTTGGCCTCGACGCCATCCTGACGTTTTCGGTCCCGCTGCTGAGCGCGCTCTACCCCGTCTCCATCGTCTTCGTGATCATGGGAATGGCGCATCGCGCCTGCGACCGCCTGCCCCTCACCTGGCCCTGGGCCATTGGTGCCACAACGGTCGTGAGCGTTGCCACGGCTCTGCGCGATGCGTTCTTTGCCGGTACGTGGCTGCCCTTCGACGCCCTGCCGCTTGCGAGCCTGGGCTTTGGCTGGCTGCTCCCCGCCCTTTGCGGTGCCGCCGTAGGCGCCATTCTCTCGGCCACACGCACAACAAAATAGGTCGGAGCGGGCGCCCAAAGGAACCCGCCCCGACCTTGGCACAATGGAAAGAGGAGTATCGAATTAGCAGCAGGCGTGTTTGCGCTCCTGAATGAACAGCACGATGCCGATGAGCGCCGGAATGCACACGGAAAATGCCAGCACCGCGGCGTCGCCAAAATGGAACGCGGGGATGCCGATGAACAGGCCCGCGCAGTACGGGATGAGCCAGATGAGCCACACGCAGATGCTCAGCTTGTGGAAGCCCCGACGATTCTGCTCACTGCCGCGCATGGTGACAAACGTTGCCCACAGGGCATGGAAGAGCATGAAGATGATGGCCAGCAGGCCGGTGATGGCGTGCAGCGGGGAGACAGCCGCAGCCGAGGTGCGGGCGATGGTGGTCATGATGGTGGTGCCCGTTGTGTCGCAGATCAGGCCCAACCAGAACAGCACGAGGTGGCTCTTCTTAAGCGTACCGGCGCGGCGCTCGCCAAAAACGCCAATGGTATAAAAGACAAGAGCGAGCGTGATCGCCGTTGACGCAGGCATAATCAACGAATTCATAGGTATGTGATTCCTCCAAAGTCGATATCGCGCCGGATGCGCTAGTTGCCCCCGGCTTCGAATCATATTGTGGAATCGCCGCACCTGAACATCAAAGGTGCCTTGTTCATGTCTTACGCGTTGTAGAGCGTCCTTCGAAGAAGACCGAAAAGAATAGGGCAGTTGTTCTCCCCCGCATGCAGCGCATTGAGCATGTTGTCAAACGTAAAGCGACACACCAGCTCGGCGTCAAAGCCCACAGGCAGGTCCGTACGAATGGCAGCGTCGTTTTCGTAAACCTCTACCAGACCGCGCAGGGCATGGGCCAAAATCTGTTGTTCGCGCAGGTGGGCGGCATTTTTCTCGGCGACGGGGAGCACCTCGGCGCCCTTGAGCCAGCAACGCCTAAAGCGGTCGAGCACCATGACGAGCGATGCGTAGAGATCCTCGCAATAGTCGACAAAACCCTTGTGCACGTCGAGGCGGCAAAAGCCGTCGAAGACGGAACGACGAAAGAACAGCTCGATAGTTGCCGTGGTGAGTTTGTCCTTTGAGGCAAAGTGGTTGTAGATGGTGCCCACGCTCACATGGCACGCCCGCGCCAGCGAGCGGACGGAAAGCGCCGAGAGGCCCTGCGCATCGGCGATGCAATATGCCTCCTCCAAGAGTTCATCATGAGAAATAACGCTCGAAGCCATCCGGTCTCCCCTGCTGCGTTGCACGTTCTAGCTTGTTCGTATAAAAGATGGTAGAACAAACGGCGTGTGCCGTGGTAACCCATCAATGTCTGCGATGTATGACGAGCCGCCTACTCGAACCAGGCGATGGCACGGATGGGAGAGCCGTCGGAGTCCTTGATCCTCAGGGGGCAGCAGCTAAACCAAAAAAGATCGTCGCCGCAACAATCCAGATTCTTGAGATTCTCGATATTCACGATGTCGCAGGAAGAGAAGAGCTTCTTGTGGCGCGTTAGGTTCGTATCGGCAATGGGATCCAAGCCGATGACGTCAAAGCCGATGCCCTTGTAGCCGCCAGCGATGATCAGATCGAGCACCTCGTCGTCTATGCAGGGGTAGTCGCCAAAGTAGGCGTCCGTGCCCCAGTATTCGTCCCAGCCCAGATTAAAGAGGAGAAAGTCTGCCTGGGAGAACTTGTCTCCATAGGGACGAAGCTGCTCCATGGTGATGGCAGCACCTTCTGGCAGGTCACAGCAATCGATAACAAGGGCTTTGCCGATAAACTGGCTTGCGGGGAATTCGTCGAGCGTTGTCCTGTTGGGAAACAGATGCGAAGGCGGGTCCATGTGCGTGCCCGTATGGGAAAACATCTGCAGCAACGTCTCTTGGAAGCCGTCCTTCTCGTACGTGCCGGCAGGCGTAAGCTGAGGCGCGTCCGATCCCGGATAGACCGGCATGTCCTGAGTAATGGTATGGGTAAGGTCGATAACGCGCATGATGGATCCTTTCGAGCTTATCCCATCGTATCAAAGTGGCGCGATGGGGCCGAGAGGTTTTGCCCAGTTATAGGCCAACTTGCCCCGCGCAACAAACGGTTGCTTGGATTGGCTGCCTGCGCCGCTTAAGCTTGCACTATCAAGAAACTCGCTGGAAGGAGAGCCACTATGGCCTTTGCCGAGAACCTTATTGCCGTACGTCGAGCGCATGGTCTTACGCAAGAGATGCTTGCAAGCAAGCTCTTTGTGACGCGCCAGGCCGTGAGCCGCTGGGAACGCGGGGAAGTTACGCCCAGAATCGACATGATGAAGCTCATCGCCGCCGTCACAGGCGAGCCGCTGTCGCACCTTTTGGAGATGCCCGAGCATTATTGCGAGAGCTGCGGCATGTACCTTACCCCTGACGATTGCGGCACCGATGCGAGCGGCAAGAAGACCGACCATTACTGCAAATGGTGCTATGAGCAGGGAGAATACACGTACGAGACCACAATGGAGGCCATGATTGAGGATTGCGCCCCGCGCTTGGCAGAGAATACGGGCATGACACTTGACGAGGCAGTGTCGCTTATGGGCGCCGTGTTGCCGCAGCTGGAGCGGTGGCGCACGGTGCGCGAGAACGAGGAGCGTTATGGCGAAGAAGCCCGCGGGCTTTACGGAAACGAGACGATTGATGCTGCCAATGAGCGCCTGTTGGATATGGACCCGGCAGTGTGGAATGACATGAAGGAGCTTGAGCGAGCAATTCTGGGTCAGCTCTCGATTGCTATGGCAGAGAGCGACCCGCGCGGCCCTGAGGCGAAAAAGCTGGTGAAAATGCATCGCCACTGGGTGGGCCTCCACTGGGGAAGTGAGCCCGAAGACGAGGCTTACCTGGGGCTTGTTAAGGGATACCTTGTCGACCCACGGTTTGTGTCCTATTACGATGACCCCTGCGGAGCCGGCGCCACAGCGTTTCTTGTTGAGGCTGTAGAGGGTGAGATGTAGGGCGAGGAGTAGCTCGAATCGGGCAATTGCAGCCTTTTTTCAATCTGGACCTAGCGTCCAGCCATACAATTCGCAGCTCTTTTCGACGGAACGGAGGAATGAAAAAGTCCCTAGCCGATCTCCCCTATCCGCCCATTTCATGCCTGGACATCCCGTAATTCGTTTATGAGCTATATTTGTCTTCCCGGAAGCCCATCATCAGTTGGCTGCTAACGCCAGTAGATTCGCCAATTCCATCAGCACAACGCCCTGCGCCGATGAAATCTCGTACGCCATCAGAGCCCTCTCAGAATTTCCACTCTATCGCTAGCGAATAACAAATTGAGCCTATCACCGCCGCGCCATATCTCCCATTGAGCGCACCTATAACCTGACACGACCAAACCTGTTGCCACAGACCACAAATGTCCAGCGGTCGTAGAAGACCCCGCGCATCCGATGGCCTCCAGCACCACTCGCTGACCCAACACGCCGATTCAGTTACCAAGCTTTCGCGATTTAAGAGCCGTTAGGGTACAGACTTTTAAGAAAGCCCGTACTTGTCTCTAACAGATTTAAATGCGGATGCCCTTATCAGGTAGACGTTCCCGCGGCTTCTTGTGAGAGCAACGTACAACTTATTAATCGTTGCCCTTGGCATTCCCTCAGGCGAGAAGTCATCTTCCGATAGCCTCTCAAATCCTTTCGTAAGAACAACGCATGTCGAGTTCATGGTATCGCCTTTTGAATACGACCAATTAACAGAGCGGAAGGCGTATCTATCAGAGTTCTTGTAAACGAGTTTGACTATTTCGTCATTCGACAGAATAGCATCGAGGTTTTTTTCAACCCAGATTACTTCTCCTTTGTTGTTTCCTGAAGAAGTGATTTTAATGCCCAGCTTTTCGCTAACAAATGAACAGACAGCAGGAGCGCATCTTCGTGATTCGTTTAGCGTTATTTCATCTATCTCGAATCCCTCTTGTCTGAGCTTCCCCAGAAATTCCTGATATCCAATTTCAGTCTTTCCTTTGACGAAAGGCTTTCCGCTGTTGTTTTGACCAGAAACCGAATGCTGGTAATAGTCGCCAACCAAAGTCACGTTATTAAGCACCTTTGAAAGTTTCAAAATCAGATCGTAATCATGCTTTCTGTAATCCTGAAATTCATCAATGTTGACTTTGTCGTAAAAAAGATTCAGGCGGTTTGCAGCTCTAGCGACAAGCGTAGTCTTACCGCACTTCACCTGAAGGGCGAGCTCAGATAATGTCGTGCAGTAGTACCTCAAGCCGCCGTCAACGTAATGGCGCAGCTTATCTTTTGCGAAATACTTCTTGTTCGGAATCATGTCTCCACTACCAGACTCAATGCGCTGAGGCGGCGGATCAATCACAGTGATCCCCTTGCTAACAAATTGATCGCAACCGAAATGAGCGCCGATGCTTGGCTCGTAAGGAAAGATGAGATTGTGATAGACGAACGAGTCGAAGGTCGAAACAGTTGTGAGATCGGGTATTGCACCGAATGCGTCAATGAGTTCACTCCGGATGTTGGACACGTTCTCATGAGTGAAAGCGAGCACCAGGTTTCTTTTTGCCGGGTCGATGGAGTGGCAAATGTGATAAGTCTTGCCTGCGCCGGCGACCGCAAGTATTACCCGTTTAGCCATGCGATCGCATCCTGCACGTATTGAGGAACGGTGAACTTTGTTTCCGCCATTAGCATCTGATATGCAACATCAGCTTTATTGTTCAGCATCTTGCCAAGAACGGGGGTGCAATCCTTTCCATGAAACAGATACTTGGCCTTGGGGCGAACTTCGATAAGGATGTCAAGAGCTTCTTTGTTCGCGTCGTAAAAGCACTTCTCCCATGTCCAGCCTTCAGTTGTCTGGCACATAAAGACGTGTTGGTCCTCATGTGAGTTGTTGTAATTGGCGGCTTCAGAGATTTTATCGGGATCCCCGTCGTTGTCCGTGATTACAGAAACCTTCTTGTGGGCGTTCTCTGCTATTGCAAGATATCTTTTGTATGAAACACCCCCGCACGGAATGATTGCAACCTCATCTTCCTCGACGGTTCTTCCGGTAAGTTGTTCATAGAGCTTTGGCAACAAGATAAATTCCGTAGCCCCTTCGACCAGAATTGCTCTCTTGGATAAAAGTAGCTGCAAAAAGGCATTGTCATCTGCTTTTGTGAAGAACGCCGAAACGTCATCAGGAAGGTCTCCCAAGGATTGCGCACGGCCGTCGGTAACCCAAAGAACGTTACTCAGGCCGAGCGTACAGGCAATCATGCTGCTATGGGTTGTGATAATTACCTGAGAACCTTTCCCATTGTCAGAAATCTCGTGCAGCATTTTCCTCATAGTCGTGAAACATAGGTGATTCTCAGGCTCTTCCATCATTACGACATCGAGTGCGCTTGCTTTATCGAAAGCAATCTGAGTTTTAATGAGACTCTCCATCCCGCTGCCACGGTTCTCGAGGGGAATAGAGTCTTCAAATACCGAAATGACGTTTTCTAGCTGTACCTTCTTGCCGTCGATTCCGAACTTTCTTTTCACATCGATAGGGTCAAGGGCGATGGAATCGAAGGCGTCGTCGATCTTAACCCGAAACACGTTCTTCGCTCTTGCTTGAGTCTCGTTATCGTATTTGTTATTAAACAGAGACTTGTTGTAGTAATTAAACGAAGGTCCAGACGCATTTGCCGTTGTGTCAATAAATAGGAAGTTGAGAGGACGTTTCACCGTCCTGTACGGGCTGTTTGCGAAGGTCATCCATGTTAGCGAGTAATACTCAAGAGGTAAATTACCCCCACCGATAAAACCTTCTAAGCCGGAACCGAGTTCGGTATCAAACTTACATTCGAATCGGATTCCATATTTCTCATCTTTCTGACCTCTACCGCCATAGACTTCTCCAAAGAAATAGGAATCGTTCTTCTTATGAGCATCCAGCTCAAAGAATAGTTCGATTACGATTTTCGGAAGCGTTTGGACGCTTGGCTTGGCTTTAAATGCAGCGACATTTTCAGCATTAAATAAATCGGATAGGACCGATTTATCGGCATTGCGATACCGTTGGTTGAGAACAACCCTTATCGCTTCGAGAATGGTGCTCTTGCCAGCCTCATTTTCTCCAACGAGGATATTCATGTGCGGGCTAAGGGGAACATCAATAGAGCTAAATTTTTTAAACCCCTCAATATGAATCAACTTAATGAAGCTCATCTATTCCTCTCATTCGTACAACGCTATAAGTCTCTACCGCTTCGGCTTCATTGAAATGTTGTTGCCGATGTTTCTTGAATAAACGGTACCAGCGCACAGCCATCGGCACCGTCTCCATGTTCAATAATCAAATAGTGGGACACAGATTAGTCATCACTCTCGACAACGATGATACTGAGGTGGGCATCGCGAAGTTTGACTGCGCTTGCATGAACTTGGGATAGCCCATCCGCCCAGCTTTTCAAACGAAGGAGATGGGCGTTTTTTCATATTCAGACGTTTGCCCATAGGATCACAATGCCCAACGGCCTACAGCCCGCCTACTCGTTCTTCTTGAAGTTCTCTGCCTGTTCCATGACCCTCTCGAAGACTTCCTCGTCCCACTCGGGCGGATAGCCGTTCTTATAGAGCAGCACGGTGAGGTCCATGTTCAGCTGGCTCTTGATGTCGTCGCGCGTCGACCAGTCGGCGTACTGCGCCTTGTCGTTCACGAGTTTCGAAATCTCTTTTGCAAGCGCAATGCACTTCTCGTCGTTGAAGACAAAACCGTGGTCGTCACGTACCTTAACCAGGATGTCGTAGAACGCCTTCTCCTCGTAGGTGACGCCCATCCTCTCAAATGAGCTCTTGTCTTCCTTGAGATTGCGAAGAATATCAATGAGCTGGTCGCTCAGGTTGTCGACGAAATCGGATACGACCTCGCTCGTAAAGGTAAGGTTATCGCGCGAGTTGTAGGCGTCGACCACCTTACGGAGGCGCTCGTCAAACTGCTGCGCCTTCACCTTGTTGGTGCGTCCGTAGTCCTTGATCGCGCGCCTCACGAGCTTCATCAAAGCGTTGAATTTGGTGATGGGCATCTTCATTGCTTTAAGCTCGGCAACCGCCTCTTCACCGAAGAGGTCCTCGGGGCCGTCGGCATCGATAACGCTCTCAACGCCCGTGCAGCTGATCGCCTGCCGCACCATGTCTTCAACGACCTCGTTCATCATCTCGGCGTCGGGCGCGTCGCCCTTGGTCTGCTTGTAGACAATGGAGCGGATCGCCAGGTAGAACTGGGACATCGCGGTCTCGCGGTCAGAAAGCTCTCCCGAGGGGAAGCAAATCTGGTACGCGGATTTCAAGATGCGCGTGAGCCCCATGAATCGCGTCTGGAATTCCTTCGTGAGCTGCACGTACTCGGCAGCCCTGTTAAGGCACCCGAGGCGCTCGAGGGGCTTGCCCGTATGGAAGGCGCTCGAGTCGAAGTTGACCATGAGTTCGTCAATCATAGCCAGGTGGTTGCGGAAGATGCCAAGAGCAACGGTCAGATCGTCGATGGCGCCGGAATCGTCGCCGCCGTAGGTCTTGAGCGCCTTCATCATGTTCCCTTTGATGCCAAAGTAGTCGACCACAAGCCCTTGGTCTTTGCCCTCGAACACGCGGTTTACGCGGCTAATAGTCTGCACCAGCGTATGGCGTTGTAGCGGCTTGTCGATATACATCACGGCGAGCGAGGGGACGTCGAAGCCCGTGATCCACATGTCGCACACGACGGCCACCTTGAAATTCGAGTCGTTGTTCTTGAACTGTTTGTCCAGCTTCTTGCGCCATTCCTTGTTGCCACAGGCGTCGAAGAGGTCCCTCGGGTCGTCCTTGCCACGCGTGGCCACGATGTTGATCTTTGGCAGCGTCTTGAGCTCCTCCAATTGCTCGGGCGAAAGCTTACTCTCGTCCTCGGCCTTCTTCGACACACCCCATTCAGGCCGTATGGATAGGATGGCGTTAAGCAGGTCGAAGGCATGGGCGCGGTTAGAGCAGACGACCATTGCCTTCTGCACCACTCCCGGCTTCTCCCCACAGAGGCGCTCGTAGTGCTCGACCATGTCGGCCGCGAGCTTCTTCAGGCGGTCGGGGTCGCGCAGCAGTACCTCCATCGAGCTCATGGCGCGCTGGCTCTCCTCGATGGCGTCCTCGGTCGACCCTTCCTCGGCGCAACAGTCGTAGTATTCTTGGATCCTCTTCGCCTCGTCATCGGAGAGGAGCACGCGCGCCAATCTGGGCTCATAGGCGATGCGCACGGTGATTCCGTCGTCACTCGACTCCTTCATGGTGTAACGGTCGACCACGGGACCGAACACGGCGACCGTCTCGTCGATGGGCGTGCCGGTAAAGCCCACGTAGGTCGCGTTGGGGAAGCCGTCGCGCAGGTATTTGGCGAAGCCGTAGCGAGTGAAGGCGCCTTTCTCAGTGACCATGAGCTTGGAGCCCACGCCCGTCTGGGTGCGGTGCGCCTCGTCGGAGATGCAGATGATGTTGCAACGATCGGAAAGGAGACCCATCTGCTCGCTGAACTTCTGGATGGTGGTGATGTAGACGCCGCCCGACTCCCGCCCGCGTAGCGTCTCCGCCAAGTCGTCGCGCGTCTCGATGCTACGCACGTTCTCGTCGTGCAGGAACCTCTTCGCGGTCACGAACAGCTCGCTTGTCTGGTTGTCAAGATCCTCGCGGTCGACGATGAGCACGATGGTGGGGTTACCCAGCTCCTCGCTACGTCGAAGCATCATCAGACGCGAGAGGAAGAGCATCGTGTACGTCTTGCCGCAGCCGGTGGCGCCGAAGTACGTGCCGCCCTTGCCGTCGCCCTTGGGACGCAGATGCTCGCAGATATTGTCGAGCATCCTCGTCGCGGCGAAGTACTGCGGGTAGCGGCAGACTATCTCGGTGGAGTTCTTGCTATCGTCAGGGAAGAAGACGAAGTCTCGAACGATCGCCAGGAAGCGGTCGGGTGCGAACGCGCCCTCGACCATGGTGTAAAGCGAGCTGATGCCGTTCGCCACCTTGTCGGCGTCATTGGCCTTGTTCCAGGCGTAGAAGTACGAGTACGGGGTGAACACGGTGCCAATCTTGTTGTTGGCGCCGTCGCTGACCGCGGCGATGCAGCAGTACTTGAGCAGGCTCGGGATGTCGCGCGCATAGCGGATGGCGATTTGCTTCCACGCGTCGTGGATGGTCTTATCCTCCTCGATGGCGGTCTTGAACTCGAGGATGGCGAGCGGTATGCCGTTCACGAAGCACAAAAGGTCGGGGCGACGGGTGCGCACGTCTTCGACCGTGTATTGGTTGACGATGAGGAAGTCGTTGCTCGCAATGTTATCGAAGTCGACGTACTCGATGTGAACAGCAGGCTTGTTTGCGTCCTCGCGAAGAAGGGTGTACCCCTCGTTGATGAGCCAGAACGCTCGCCGGCACCCGTCATAGAGCGGGGACGAGGGAATGCGTTTGAGCTCGCCCACAAGCGTTTGGAGTTCGCCCTCAGTCAGGTCAATATCGGCATAGCGGCGTCGAAGGCTCGACTTCAACCGGTCTTCCATGAGCGGCTCGTCGAAGCGGCGCGCCGTTGGCATAGCTCCAACGCACGCCCCCGGCGTCCTGCTGCTGGAACAGCTCGATGATCGCCTGCTCAAGCTCGTCCTCGGTAAACTTACCGTTTTCGAATTTAAGGTCTGCCGCTTCCATACTTGTCTACTCTTTGTCGGTCGTTTCCTGGATGAGGTATGTGTCGAGGGCGCACGCCAGATTGACGGCGAGGTTGGCCATCGAGACGCTCATCTCGCACCCCGTCGCTCCGGAGCCATGTGCTGCCGCCTTGTTGCGAATGACGGGAAGCGACATGAGAACGTTGCTCTGGAAGGCTTCGGGCTTAAGGCTCTCCGGGAGAGACAGATTGTCGGCCTCGAGCAAACGCTTAATAAGGCTGTTGGCTGCCTCTGTCTCGGACTCCGGTCCGCAGATTACCTTGAGGACGCTCTCGTAACTCTTCTCGGCATTGATCACGGCTTCGGCGTAGTCGCCGCGTCCCAGGAAATCTATGGCTTTCCTCAGCTCGTCGTAAGCCCCCTGGTAGAGGGGGTCCGCATCATTGAGTTCCTTCATCTCGCCGAGAGCCTTGAGCTTCAGGTCCTGCTCGAACTGTCTGGGATCGATCTTGACCAGTCGCCCGTCAACGAGAAGCCAGGGAATATCATGCTCGCGAAACACCTTGTTGACCTCACCGCGAAAGCCGTCCTTGCCATTTTCGGCATCGTCGGAAAGCTCCTTGTATTGGAGCTCTACGAGGTCAAAGAGGTGCGGTGTGTAAACGTTTGCAAGGGCATGGACCTCGTCAAGGCCCGAATCCAAGCGCATCATATCCAAGTCGACGAGCCGATAATCGACATGCTCGTTGAGCTCCTCGATTGCAAGATAAAGGGCGTCGGTATCAACGGTGTAGCTATCGTAGCGGCTCGGCTGAAAACTTATCGGCTCACGGAAGACCTCCATGATACGGGCGATTAGGACTTTTACGTTAAAAGGAACGCTGCTGCCGTCATCTCCGCCAAACCAGTTCGACTCATCCTGGAGCAGCTCCCCATAACGCTCAGAGAATAGGCACTCCATAATTACCTAGACGCCTCCTCGATTGAGCCCCGGATAAGTATGGGACATAAGTCCTTGAGCTGTGCTTTAAGTCGTTCGTTAATTTTAAGGCGTGCGCGCCATGCCTGGTACAGCTCGACTGCATACCGTTGCACGGCGATATCGGGCAGAGGGATGCGCACATCGCACATCTCGGCCCAGTCGAATGTTTCTCGTGCGCTGCCCCAAGAGTTGAAGCGGGCGTAGCGATCGAACTCGGAACGGCCAAAGAAGAGCATCAGATAACCGGGTAACAGCTTCTGCTCTGCGGACTTCTTAACGCGGAAAACGGTATTGATTGCCGAGGTGATATTCGTTTCATTGGACTCGTTGAGCGCTATGGATATTTTCCCGCCATTTCGAGAGGTCACGGGAACATAGGCTACTGCACCGGGGGCAATAACCTTGTAGTTGCAAAGGTTCACGCCGTCCAAATTCGCTTTTGTCTCGATAAGCTGTTTCGATATGGATAGACCCCGAACAGCTTCTTTATCGAAGTCGCCTTTGCTGTTTCTATCGTCGCACTGTTCGATATAGGGACCGATGGCCTCATGGGACAGCTCTCGCATGAGCTTCTCAACAAGCGCGTCGCACGTTAGCTTTAAATCATCGAGTCCCTGCTCATAAGCCCGCTGGTTAGCCAGCATCGCTTCATAGACAGCGACATATTTCCGTTGCACCCCAATCGGAGGCAACTCGATTTCGATATCCGAGATATCGGATACACGACAATACTCCCTTGCTGAGCCCCAGCCAATAAACGAACATCGTCTTGCGAATTCGCTACGTTTAACAAAGAGATTCAAGTACCTTGGATCCAAGAGATCTTTACGCCGAACGTAAAAAACCTCATACAGAGACGAGCAGATAGCCGTGTCATATTGGGAGTTAAACGCAATCGAATTGATTTCCATCCTGGCGGGATTAAAGACGAAATCCTCTAGATAGAAAACGTTGTATAAATGGGTGTCTGCATCTGGCTGTTTGGGGTCAATAAAACCATCGGAAGTGACACCCTTTGAGGGGACATCAAGTCCAGGGTTCTTTTCACGTCGTTGAGCAATAAGAGCCCCCAAGCGATATCTATTCAATCCCATAGCCGATACCCTCGAACGCGACCTCGAGCATGGCCTGGGACTGCTTCTCCGTTGCCAGAAGCTCCTTCATCTCGGACTGAATACGACGTATCTCCTTCTCATAGTCGATATCCAGGTCATGGTCGACGAAGTCAATGTACTTGCTCGGCGTGAGCGCGTACCCGCGGCTCTCAATCGTGAGCTCGTCGGGGTTGTCGCTCTTCACGCGCACCGACTTGCACAGCTCGGGCACGTCCTCGTAGCCGCCGTCGACGCAGCACCAGCTCTCGAAGATGCCTTTAACGCGAGCAATCTGCTCGGGCGTGAGCACGGTCTTCTTCTTGTTCTTCTTCTTGTCGTACGTGTACTTCTCGATATTCTCGTCCCACGTGCGAAGGTCCACGAATAGCACCTCGCCACGACGGTCGCGCAGCTTGTGGCCGGCCTTTTCGCCGGCCCCCTTGTTCATATTCAGAATCCAAAGCGTCACAGAGATATCGGTGGTGTAGAACATGTCGCGGGGCAATACGATGATGGCCTCGACCTTGTCGTTCTCGAGGATCTTCTGGCGTATAGCGCCTTCGTCGCCGTCGGCATTGAGGGCGCCGTTGGCGAGCAGAAAGCCCGCAACCCCATGGTTAACGTCGAGCTTGGAGAGCATGTGCAAGATCCACGCGTAGTTTGCGTTTGATACCGGGGGCACGGGATAGCCTGTCCAGCGAGAGTCCTTGGTAAGCTCATCCTCTCCGCGCCAGTTCTTAAGGTTGAAGGGCGGATTGGCCATGATGTAGTCGACCTTCTTGTCCTTATGCTGGTCATTCTCGAAGGTCGAGACGGCTTCCTCGCCGAGGTTGTTCGATATGCCGCGGATGGCAAGGTTCATCTTGCATAGGCGCCACGTATCGGGGTTCGACTCCTGCCCGACCACCGAGATCGCGCTGCTGTTACCGTGGTGGCGTTCAACGAATTTGTGAGACTGCACGAACATGCCGCCGGAGCCGCAGCACGGGTCGTAGACGACCCCCTCGTACGGCTCGATGAGCTCGGCAATGAGCTGAACGACGCAGGCGGGCGTGTAGAACTCGCCGTCTTCCTTGGAGCTGCCGACGGCGAACGTTTGCAAGAAGTACTCGTACACGCGTCCGATAAGGTCTTCCTCGTGATAGCGCTTCTCGCTGATTTTGGCGATCTCGTCTATGAGCGACTTAATGGAGCTCTTGGTTGCGCCGAGTGTGGCGAACAGGCCCAGCGGCAAAACGCCCCTGAGGGAGGGGTTCGCCTTCTCCGCCTCGCTCATGGCGTTGTCGATGATGATGGCGATCGCGTTGTCGCCTGCGTGGTCGACAAGGTAGGTCCACCGTGCGGGTTCGGGCAAATAGAACACGTTGACCGCGTTATAGAAAGAAGGCTTCTCAAGGAACGTCGGGATATCGCCGTACTGCTCGATGAGCTCCTTGCGGCGATTATTAAACTTGTCGCCGGCAAACTTCAGGAATACAAGGCTGATGACAGCGTCGCGGTTCTTCTCCATGCTGCCGACGCCGCGAAGCGCGACGCGGCAGTTCCACAGCACCTGCTCGAGCGTAAGCTCGGAATCGTTCTTCTTGCTGCTTTTGCGTGCCATAAGGCTCCTAAGGGCTAGAAAAGCGGCAAGGATATCGTTGCAGATAAGTAACCGCTCGTGATGTTCAGTCCGTGACAGTTTAGCACTCGATAGATCATAAAACCCGTGCTAGGCATGCGTATACGCGACAGACATCGAACCGCAGAAGACAAGCATTCCCGCTACAGCTGAACAAACTACGTTCCTAAGCAGGTGCCCGCATAGGTGTCCCTTCTTTTAGAACTTTGGCTGCAAGCCGAGGCATACGTTCACGACAGTTGCTTCTTGGGCCGCATGGACGATACAGCCCCTTCGGGCTATAAAGATTTCTTCATATGCTTCTCAAAGCGATGCATACGTTTTTTATACGCATGCAAATCATTGGCCATGCTTTCTGCTATTTGCCTAAACTCGTCATCACTTGGAGGACGATTCGTAATAAGGCCACATTGCTGGCATTGATACGACAGTGTTCCCGGAGGAGACACGAATAGGGATCGAAAAGAAATCCCATTTTCAGTTTTGCAAAGCGCCATGTGGGGGCACTCTAGACGAGCGAGCCCAAGATGCCTCTTTTTCCGAGAGCCTAGGTAGCTATTCAAATCGAACTTAAGGCCGAGTCTAAAAATAGCGATTATCGAGAGAGCCAATACGACGAGAATGGCAATAACGGGTCCGAAAGAATCCGCAAGCATGTCAAATATGTTGATTTCCATTGATACGCCTCTCTTGCCCACCGCTGCAACCGAGGCCCTCGCCAAGTCGCTGGAAAGCAATCTGATTGCAGAATCGGACAGTCCCTTCGTCAATCTCCGCGGTGCTCTCCGGAACCGTGTTCTCAAACAGAGTATGCGCCGATCTGCCATCCTCAAATCAGGATATTCTACACATAGCATATAGCAAGAATGCCAAAAATACCCGACCCCGCCGACGTTCGCAATCTAAGCCCCGAACCGATTCTCTTCAGGAGCTTTCGCTATCGACCACACTATTCGCAAGCCTTGTGGGTGAGGAATTCGTCTCCGAGGTTATCAATGATTGCGGCTATCGGCGCAAGCTGACGGATGGCGCCATCGTTGGATTGAGAATCATAACGTCAAGCACGAACAGCCCCACCGTCAACCTCAATATCGTCGGCGAAAAGTATATTCGTAAGATTCACTTCTATAGAGGAGAGATTCGATGACAGGCCACAACCGCCTCATCTCAAACGAAGGGAAAGCCCTTCTCTTATCCCTTCGCGGAAAACGCTCAAGTGCATCGAGAAGGTTACAGATACGACCTCGATTTCTCCGATGACGGGACGTCGTCTATACATACTCCTCCAAGCATACCGAGGGCGTTATCTGACTCCCCAAAGAAGTTAAGTCCTTTAAGCTGCCCATCTGCTGAAAAGTTGACGAAGTAATTCTCGTCAACAACTACGACGTACTCGCACACGAAGGTAAGGAAGAAAGCTCCTTCGCATTCACCAAGGCCGTACTCTTCCAGACCGGACTGGAGTACATTGCACTTGCCATAGACGACTTCGGCGAGGATGCCGTCATCATTCGCAGGGGTTTGCCCCAAGGAACTTGCCCCGACGATTCGAGAAGCTGGTACGACGAGCCGGGCTGGACCGATGAGGACTCTCGCAAGTTTGAGCTCCCGTAAAGCGAAAGTCTTGCCCGTCGCCTGCATGTCGGCGAGCATTTCTTGCAAAGTTACTTTGCAAGATTCTCGGTTTCTTACAAAGTTACTTTGCAAGATTCTTGATTTCTTGCAATCCTACTTTGCAAGATTCTTGATTTCTTGCAATCCTACTTTGCAAGATTTGCCACAAACGATATGCAGCCCCCGTGTTAGCGCATAAAACCCGTCACGCCCGCGGCACCAAAAGCCTAGTCTCGCCGCGCGTACTTTAGATAGCCGCCCACGCTGTAGTGATCGGCACCATCGTTCGCCGGGTTTCCCTCGCCGCCTACAACGCCCAGGTAACCGTCCTCGAGCTTATTGCCGTCCTTGTCCACCACAAGCGCGTACCAGTGGCCAAACTCATGCGCAGGCTTGCGCAGCTGGCACGTCAGCGTCAGCTTGGACTCGCCCTCCTTGCAATAAAAGGCACCCTGGCGCTCAAGCTTTGCCAGCAGGCAGCCATCGAGCCAAAAGCAGATAAACGGTGTCTCAAACGCATCTGTAAGCGCACCGGCCTCGCTGTTGTACACATAGCAGAACAAGGCGCGGTCGCCCGAGCAGCTCAGCAGATTGACCTCGGTCGCCTTGAGCTTGAACTCCACCACGGCAAATGCACCGGGACGATCTGCATTCTCGCTCACGTTGGTAACGGCGGTCTTCACCTGGAAATAGAACATCTCGGCGAGCACATCGGGCTGCTCGAGCCTTTGTTTAAGGTTGAGCGACACCACGTCGACGCCCATGTCTGCAGGCGGGCGCAGTGCATCCAAACCGTTGCGATACAGCGAGCTCATTAGCTGGTACTCGCCGGTATAGCCGTTGTACAGCAGGTCGAAAAAGTCCTGGGCCACGTGCTTCTCCCCTAGTCTCGAAACAATCCATTCGATTCTAGCGTTGACACGCGCAAATAGCCCAGCGGAAAATCATCAACTTTGGGGCCGCAGGTACGGGGCCACGGCGGTTGAGCACTCCCTCGCCATGATGTTTGCGCGGGTAAGCACCTGCTCGCACAGGTTGTCGTCGAGCAGCACAATCTGTGTGATCAGGGCCTTCGCGAGCTCCAGCTCGTTGACTGCGGGTTTATCCTCCCACAGCTCCTTGAGTACATCCGTGGCATCGAGCACCTTGCTGTAGCTGCGGTCCGGCAAGGTCGCAAGGGCACCCTCGGGGTTGTGGCGCAGCTCCCACACAAAGGCGACGGCGGGGTTTTCCACTTCGGCATACGCAGCGACCGAATGATTCTCGGGACGCGCAGCCTCCGTCGGGTCCGTGCGCGCCAAAAAGGAGGCACGGCTCGGCAACGCGTCAGAGATCTGTCCCACGATCTGCAAGAGCTCGTCGGCATGTGCGCGGTAGATATAACAGGGGCCAAACGCGCTTCTGCGCTCGGCATCGATAAGCTCGCGCTCCGGCCGCACCGTCGCCGCTTGGTCACGGATAGCGCTGGCACGCGCAATGCGTTCGCTCAAGCTCAGGCGTTCGTTCACCTTGTTCATCGTTTTGTCCATCGTCTCCCCTTTCTTTAAGCAGCCACGCCCGAACCGTCTCCAAACGGCTCGACTTCAAAAAGCCTCTCGGACCAAAGGTCCTCCTCGCATATCTCTGGTACAAACTCAGGCGCTTCTTCCTCACCAGCAAGCTCGGCATAGCCCGGGTGCTGTTCAAGTTCGTAAGCGGGCTCGCACACACCGCGCTGGCCGCGCTCGAACAGCCACCATCTTCCTGCCGGAGTCTCGAGCAGCGTTGAGGGCGTCTTATTGGCGCGCAGGGCAAAATAGCGAGCCGTTCGCTCATCTTGGAATCCCAGTACAAGGTGACGGTCGCAGTTACCGATGATCGAGTTCGCCTGAGCCTCGCCATAGCGGGCCTCGAGCTGACTCACCGTCTGGCAGATGGCGGTGCAGCTGATCTCGCGGCTACGAATGACGGAAAGTACGTCGTCAAAGCCGGGCAGCGTCAGGTTTGCGAAATCGTCGAGCATGAATCGCACGGGTATGGGCAGGCGACCTCCCTCACATGAGGCGTCCGCGAAGTCGCACAGGCTCGAAAACGCCTGGCGTATAAACAGACTCGTGAGCGGGCCCAGGCTGCGATCCATGTCGTCCATCGTCACAAAGAGCACGCGACGCTCGCGCCCCAGGTCGCGAAAATCAATCTGCTCGGGCTTGCGAAACGATGCAAGCGCTCCGTCAAATGTGAGCGGCATCAGGTTCGCGGCGATAATACCCATGATGCTCGAATGCATCTTCTCAGCCCGAGCCGTACTCCGCGCCCGGCGAAAGAGCGAGACGGCGTAGCTTTCCGGGTCCTGCCGGCGAAGGTCGCAAAACAGCTGCTCGATGTTGCCCTCGCAGGCCTGTTCGAAAACACTCACCACCGAGGCCATGTTCCATTCGCGATCGGGCAGTGCCTCAAAAACGTAGGCGATGTAGCTTGCAACGTAATTGGCAGCCGCACTCGCCCAAAACGGGTCGTCACCCATCTCGTCGCGGGGAAAGAGCGCACTCGCAATGCCGATGATGTCCTGCGCAAGCGGACGGCCCCGCCGCCAACGCACATGATGAAGCGGATCGTAGCCAACCGTCCCTTCCATCGTAGTGAAGTCGAGGCGGTCGACCGTATAGCCGTGGTCGCTCAGATACGGCACCATTTCGTAAAAGAGGCGACCCTTGGAGTCGAGCACAACATAGGACCCGTGACACTGCAGCAGGTTCGGTTTGAGGAAGTTGCGCGTCTTGCCCGCGCCGGAGCAGCCCAGGACGAGAACGTTGTTGTTGAGCCCGGTTGCCCATGAGTCCATGCTCTCGGTACGCTCGGATGTGAGGAGAAGCTCGCCCGCATAGGCGGCGCGAGGATTCATGGTTTTAGCGATCATGATTACTCGCTTTCTGCGCGATGCGTTCGCGCTGGTAGATGTAGGTGATACAGGATTTAACGAGCATCAGAGCCTCGTGATGATGCGGTCTGCAAGGCCCGCCTCCACGGCTTCTTTTGCCTCGAAATAGGTGTCAGAGGCCGTAAGTTCAAAAACGCGCTCGAGCGACATGCCGCTATGGCGTGCGATCACGCCGGCGGTGATGTCGCGGATACGCATGAGGTCGTCGGCGCGGGCCTTGACGGAAAGCGCGCTGCCTCCTGCCCCGCCGCTGATAAGCGGGTCGTGAATCATAACGCGACTGTGCGGCAGGACCTCTCGCTCGTCTCCCGCAATGAACAGCAGCGCCCCCATGCTTGCCGCCATGCCCAGGCAAACGGTGCGGATGGTGCAGGTCACGGCCTGCATGACGTCATAGAGCGCAAGGCCGCTTTGCACCTCGCCGCCCGGGCTGTTGATGTAGAGCGTCACGGGTGCTTCTGGGTCCTGATGTTGCAGGTAAAGCAGGCCGCGTATAACGGCAGCGCACGACTCCGCGTCCACAGATGTCATGAGTTCAAGTTCGCGCCGGCTCAGCATTTCGTCTCTGATGTCGAGGCGATTGAGGCCTTCGGCCGTCTCGCGGATGATTTGAGGTTGGTAGATGATGGTGTGCTCGCCCATATTGAGCTCCTTCCCGGGTGAGACGCAATAACCAAAAGCGCAGCAGCAGCTGGCGTGCAAAGACAGCAGCCAAGAACGGCAGCCGCATACGCCAGAGCTCTCGCTATGAGGTTGTACTTAAATGAATCCGGCAGCAGGCACAAACGCCGCCGGCAACTCCTAAAGGCGCCAAGCGCCCTTTGTACCAGGAGACGGGTCTCTCGACCCCGGGTGTTTCACACTCTAGCATCCGGCCCGGACACGAACAAGCCCACAAAAAGAAACGCCTCCAGGAGGCAAACTCCTTGAGGCGTTTTTGAGGCACATGACCTCGTAGTTTTATATGGCGAATCGGCCTTAGCCTTAGCAGTAATCCTTATGGGTGCAGATACTGCCCGTGCGCGCGGGTCTTGGGGCCGCGCTGGATTGCGCCCTTAGGGCAGCTATGCAGGCAGCGCAGGCAGGCCGCGCACTCGGGCTTGTTCCATGTGGGCACACCGTCGTGCATCTTAATCGCATCGGCCGGGCAACGCTTTGCACACAGGCCACAGCCCACGCAAGCATTCGCATCGACGCTAAATTTGCTCGTATCCTGGCATGCGGGCAAGCCAAAGCGGTAGTACAGCTTGGCGGCAAACATCGGGACGGCACGGCACACGTGGTTTCCCATCGCGCGATTGGCAATCATCTGCGCGCATTCAGCAATCTGCTCGTCTGCCCGGGCGTTAATCGCCGCCACCTTCTCCGTATCGGAAAGATCGAACATCGGAGTCCAGGTATCCGGCATCTGGACGCCGTATTGGGCCGTCGTCTCGACGCCTCGCTCATGCAACAGATTGACAGCAAAGCGCGTAGTCTGCCCGGCGGTGGTGCCAAACGTCGTGGCGGTAAAGACATAGGCATTGGCAGGGACCTCGAACGTTGCACGTTTGAGAAAATCGACAGCCAGCGTGGGCAGGCCCCAGCAGTACGTGGGAGCGATAAAGCCCAAACATCCGCCCTCTTCAACAGCGATATGCGGATTGGTCTCGCCTTTGAACGCCTCAATCGAGACGGCGACATCGCCCAGATGCTCGGCGATGCGCTCGGCAACATAGCGGCTGTTGCCCTCGGCGCTAAAGTACAAAATCATGCAGACCCCAATCTTCCCTTTTGTTCATTCGCCATTATCACCCAAGAAAACGCAGAGCGCACAAAGGCTCGCCCCGCCCTGCCGTGCACGCAAGACCATCGAAGTTGACGATTTTTTGCCAAGCGTGACAGTTTGGTAAAACGTCTTGCGCAGTACGCGCAGCATGATGCAATTCGCCTATACTGCTTCGGATAGAAACAGCCCGATGCGACATTGCATCGATAGACAAAGGAGACTTCTTATGGCTTGTTTTGTTGTTGGGGGCGGCGAGGCCGTTGCCGTTACTGCCGTTCGTTCCATCGTCAAGAAAAAGGAGATGGAGCGCGGTATCGTCGATAAGGACGGCAATCAGCTCACCGACGCTGCCGAAACCGGCATCTGCTGGACCCGCAAGCTCGGCTGGCTGTGCAACATGCTGTGGGGTGGCGTTATCCTGCTGTGCATCGAGCATATCTGGCATGGCGAGGTCGTGCCCTTCCCGCCGTTCCTGACCGCCATGTACAACGCGGCCGATACCTCTGCCATGCTCCACGAGATGGCAACCGTCGGCGTAGGCATGTGCGTCATGGTCACCGTATGCTGGGCCATCGTCGCCGTCGTGGCCGACGCCATGGTCAAGCGCTCCGCACACGCGGTTGCAACCGAGGCCTAATATGACGCTCATCATCACGCTTCTTGCCGCCGCCATCGCCACCATCGCGTGGTATGTTGCCGGCCCCAACAGCCAGATGAAAATCGGCGTCCTTGCCCTCATGTACTGGGGTGCGGGCCTTATGTGGACGGTAGACGGCATCGCCAGCCTTCTTGAGGGCGAAGCCTTTATCGAGATCGCCGACCACGCCACGATGATCGATGACGCCCTGTTGGGCCTCGTTATCGTGACGACCGGCCTTATCGCCTGGGCGCTTTACCTACTCCTCAAAGATCCCAAAGGTATGGTCCGCAAGTCGTTGGCCGCATAACACCGCGCCAACGCACTACAACGCGAACGCGTAACACTCCCGGTAGAAGCATCTACCGGGAGTGTTTTCTTTGCCTATCGAAGCCGAACAGCACTTCCGTCGCGCCTATTTCCTCGCACCGCGCAGCGCCAAGAACAGCAACACGCAGGCCGCCGCCTCGAGAACCAGCGCATACATGACAATCGCCGCCTGACCATGAGCATACAAGGCGCCCGTCACGCCTGCGCCCACAAACGAGCCCACGCCCATGAAAACCGAGAGCATTCCGTACGACGTTGCGCGCTTGCAGCCCGGCACCATATCGGCAACCGCCGCACGCATAGTTGATTCCTGAATGCCCAGGCTCGCGCCCCACAAAACCACACCCGCAATCACCGAGACAAGGCTGTTTCCAAACGCAAAGAGCGGAACGATTGCGCTCACCACCGGCAGAACGAACAGCACGCGCACGCCCACCTTGTCGTAAATCGAGCCCGTTATCAGCGCAAACACGCCGTCAACACCCATAGCCACCGCATAGAGCACGGCAACCGTCGGTGCCGAAACGATTTGGGCAGAAACCATGTGGAACGACATGACGCCAAACGTTCCCACGCCAGCCAAGACCAAGCCGCAAAAACCCGTGTAGATCCAAAACAGACGAGGGAGCTTGATAGGCTCCGCTGCCGAGACCTTCGATGCGCTCACAGCATCGTCCTCGGCCGAATCAGCCTCGTCGTCTTCCTCAAACACCTCAGGCCGCGGAACGCGATAGCGCAGATACAGCAGCACCCCGATGGCACCAAGACCGGGTATGAACATCACACCGAGCGCAGGGCCGTACGCGTTATGCGTCGCCTGCAAAATCGCCGCTGCGATAAGCGGACCCGCCACGGCGCCCACTTGGTCGAGTGCCTCATGAAACGCAAATCCTTTACCGCGGCCTACACGAGAGGCCGCATGCGAAAGCATGGCATCGCGCGAAGGTGTGCGCAGCGACTTACCGAAGCGCTCGAACACGATAAGAAACGATACGCCCAACACGCTTCCCGCAAATCCCATGGCGGGAACAGCGAGACCCGTTGCCGCATAGCCCAAAAGAGCAAATGTCCAATAGCGGCCGGAACGATCGGCAGCCGGCCCGCTTGCCAAACGTCCCGCCAGCGAAGTTGCCTCGCCCAGACCCGAAACCAAGCCAACAACCGCCGCCGTAGCGCCTACCGAATACAGCAACGGACCTTGAACCGAAAGCGCGGCCTCGTACACAATGTCCATCAGCATGCTCACAATGCCAAAGCCCAGGATAAATCCCATGGGGCTTGCCGCGCCCACCTTTGTCTTCCCCACCATGCGATGACCCTCTAATCCTCAACCGGCAACGTCACTCAATAAAAAAAGGGGAACAAAGCCCTCGAGGACTTTGTTCCCCTTTTGCACTAGAGCAACCCTGCGAGTAAAAACACGGTGTGTACGACAAAGGCGATAATCCAGGCAACCGTTACCTGTAAGGCAAAAACCGCCGCAGCATAACGCCCGCCCAGCTCGGAACGCACGGTGCTAATGGCTGCCACACAGGGCGGATAGAGCAAGACAAACACCAGGAACACGTATGCAATGGGTGCCGTGAACATGCCCGAGAGCGCCGCCGCAGACGTAGAGCCCAGCAGCACCGTAAGCGTCGAGATGACGCTCTCTTTAGCGACAAGGCCGCATACGAGCGCCGTCGAGGTACGCCAGTCGCCAAAGCCAAGCGGCGCGAACACAGGCGCTATAAGCCCGCCCAGGCCCGCGAGCATACTTTGAGACTGATCGGTCACCATATTGAAGCGGATGTCGAACGTCTGCAGGAACCAGATCACGACCGAAGCCGCAAAGATGATGGTAAACGCCTTGGTGATAAAACCCTTGGCCTTGTCCCATGCAAGCAACAGCGTGGTTTTTGCGCTGGGCATGCGGTAATTGGGAAGCTCCATGATAAAGGGCACGGGCTCGCCCTTAAATACTGTGTGGTTGAGAATCGTGGCGACAATCATACCCACCAGGATGCCCAGAATATAGAGCGAGACCATAGCGGGCACGGTTGCCTGCGGGAAAAACGCAGCACAGAGCAGGCCGTAGACAGGAAGCTTTGCCGAGCAGCTCATGAACGGCGTGAGCATGACCGTCATTTTGCGGTCGTGATCGGAAGGCAAGGTGCGCGTGGACATGATGGCAGGCACGCTACAGCCAAAGCCCACAAGCATGGGCACAAAGCTGCGACCCGAAAGGCCAAAGCGGCGCAAAATCTTATCCATCACAAACGCGACGCGTGCCATATAGCCCGAGTCCTCGAGAATCGAGAGCAGCAAGAACAGCACGACGATGATGGGTAGGAACGAAAGTACGCTGCCCACGCCGGTGAGCACGCCGTCAACCACAAGCGAGCGGACCACAGGATTGGTGCCAAACGCCGTAAGGCCCGCGTCGGCCGCCCCAATCACCATCGAGACCAACTGCTCGAGTAGGCCTTGAAGCGCCGCACCGATAACGCCAAAGGTGAGCCAAAAGACAAGACCCATGATGAGGATGAACATTGGGATGGCGGTAAAGCGTCCCGTAAGCACACGGTCGATGGCAACGGAACGCTTGTGCTCGCGGCTCTCATGCGGCTTGACCACGCAGGTGGCGCACACATCCTCGATAAAGGTAAAACGCATATCGGCAAGAGCGCACAGGCGATCGCTGCCTGATTCCTCCTCCATTTGGCTAATGATGTGCTCGATGGCATCGAGCTCATTTTGGTCGAGATTCAGGGCTTTGATGACCAGTGCGTCGCCCTCGACGAGCTTGGTGGCCGCAAAGCGCAAGGGAATCGCTGCAGCCTTGGCGTGGTCCTCAATCAGGTTTGCAATACCGTGGATGCAACGATGGAGCGCGCCGCCATCGGGGCTGTCGGCCGCGCTCGAACAAAAGTCGATGCGCCCCGGCCGCTCGCCGTAGCGGGCAATGTGCATGGCATGCTCCACAAGCTCGCCGATGCCTTCGTTCTTTGCCGCCGAGATAGGCACCACAGGCACGCCAAGCTCGCGTTCGAGCAGGTTAACGTCGATGGTGCCGCCGTTGGCCGTGACCTCGTCCATCATGTTAAGAGCGATAACCATGGGTCGATCGAGCTCCATAAGCTGAAGCGTGAGGTAGAGGTTGCGCTCGATATTGGTGGCATCGATGATATCAATCACCGCATCGGGCTGCGAATCGAGAATAAACTGGCGGCTTACGACCTCCTCTCCCGTATACGGAGAGAGCGAGTAGATGCCGGGCAGGTCGGTGACCGTCGCCTCGGGGTGGTTGCGGATCTGGCCATCTTTACGATCGACCGTCACGCCCGGGAAATTGCCCACATGCTGGTTGGATCCCGTAAGGCAGTTGAACAGCGTTGTCTTGCCGCAGTTCTGGTTGCCGGCAAGGGCAAAGGTGATAGGCGAGCCTTCAGGCACCGCCTTCTTTGTACGGCGCGGATGGTACCCCTCGCCCAAAGCAGGATGCGCGACGCTGCCCGTCTGCGGGGCATGGCGCGCAACGGTATCGGTATCGTGAACGTCCACAAGCTCGATACGTGCTGCGGTATCGCGACGAAGCGTGAGCTCATAGCCACGCAGGCGAATCTCCATGGGGTCGCCCATGGGGGCGTACTTCATCATGGTCACTTCAGTACCGGGCGTTAGGCCCATGTCGAGAATATGCTGATGCAGTGCCACGTCGTCCGACGCCACAGACGCGATAATCGCGTCCTTACCGATTTCCAGCTCGTCGAGCTTCACGTAAGGTCCCCTCAGATAGAGCAAAAGCGGGCAAACCCCTCCAGGGAGTCTGACCCGCTCGGTTAGCTTTCAAGCGAAAACTCTAGCGCGTTATCTACACGGTTGCAAACACTGAGGTATGCAAATGGGGTAAATCCAACAATGGTTTACCCAGCATTTACTAGTGGCAGCAGTGATGTCCCTCCCCATGGCCATGGCCACCGCATCCGCAGCCCTCATGGCCGTGGCCGTGCTCGTGGCCGTGGCCACCGCATCCGCACGTGGCGCCCTCGGCCTGCGCAACCTCACCCGCAAGGAAGGCATTCACGATGGCGTCGCAGTCGCCCGCCGCACCGGGATAGATATCGATGCCGGTCTGAGCGAGGGCGTTAACAGCCCCGCCGCCGATGCCCCCGCAGATAAGCACGTCGACGCCGCCCGCTGCAAGCACGCCGGCAAGAGCGCCATGACCAGCACCATTCGAGCCCACTACCTGCGAGGATACAACCTTACCGTCTTCGACGTCGTAGACCTTGAACTGCTCCGTTCGACCAAAGTGCTGGAAAATCTTACCGTCTTCGTAGGTTACCGCGATCCTCATACTGTTCTCCTTCTTGTGCGACCAAACGTTTGCGTCAGGTTGCGGAGCGGGATCGTACGTAACGTTTCCACCCGTGATGACAAGACGACGACCGTTGACCAGAGCATCTGCGACCTTGGTATGAGCGCGGCTGCAAATCATGGCGATCGTGGTGCGCGCAACGCCCATGCGCTCAGCGGCTTCTGCCTGGCTCAGTTGCTCCAGGTCGATTAGACGCAGTGCTTCCAACTCGTCGATGGCAAGGGTCACGTTCACTCCAGCGGCGGTCCCGTCGGGAGTGAACCCCAGGTATTCGGGCCGCATGCCCACGTGCCTTGTTTTTTCGCGCCGTCCTGCCATAGCCTTCTCCATTCCTGACATATGTCATAAATAAGCATACGCCGAACGTCATCGATTGCAAGCCATTTCTGACATATGGCATAAATTGGCCTGAACTAAGCAGTGCATACTGTTGCTTTTTTGTATGGGATACGCCCTTGCCTTCTTTGGGTATCTCTTCATCAGCATCAAGCAACGTCACTACCGATTGGAGTCCCATGGCAGCAAACCACGAGCTTGAGCTCTACGTCATGACCGGATGCCCCTATTGCATCAAGGTCGAGAACTTCCTTGCCAGCAACGGCATCTCTATCCCCCAGCGCAATATCACAACCGACCGCGCCGCCGAGCAGCGCCTGATTGCCGTGGGCGGAAAGCGCCAGGTACCGTGCCTCTTCATCGATGGCAAACCACTCTACGAATCGAGCGACATCATCACCTGGGTCCAAAAGAACCTGCTGTAACAACATCGCGGGCGCACTCCATACAAGGAACGCGCCCGCGATTGC
>ENA-OPDW01000616-OPDW01000616.1-human-gut-metagenome-genome-assembly--contig:-NODE-616-length-26696-cov-8.437108_pt1 | contig 26696 bp, 17 predicted proteins | sample MGYA00241264_ERZ501508 | MGnify/ENA primary metagenome ERZ501508 (study PRJEB25962, sample SAMEA2042575) | human gut metagenome | biome: human gut; feature: human-associated habitat; material: faeces...
TTGAGATCTGAAGATGCTTATAACATTATTCTTGAATCAATTCAAAACAGTTTCTTATTCAAAGATACCTTTCAGGCTAAAAAAACGTTGCCGGGCTCTCACAGCCAGGCAACGTTTATGATTAATACAAATACAACTAAACGAGAATCTTCTAAACTATATTAAATAGAAAGGATTATACAATACCCTGAGCCATCATTGCATGAGCAACTTTCATGAAGCCTGCGATATTTGCACCTTTTACATAGTTGATGTAGCCGTCAGGCTCTGTACCGTATTTAACGCATTGCTCGTGGATATTATGCATGATCTGATGTAATTTCTGATCAACTTCTTCTGCCGTCCAGCTCAGATGCATGGCGTTCTGACTCATTTCCAGTCCGGAGGTTGCTACACCACCTGCATTGACTGCCTTGCCCGGTGCATACATCATCTTGTGTTCGATGAATGCGTCGATAGCTTCCGGCGTACATCCCATGTTGGAAATTTCGCCTACGCACAATACTTTGTTCTGAATCAGCTGAGCAGCGTCTTCTCCGTTCAATTCATTTTGAGTTGCACACGGAAGAGCGATATCTACTTTAACTTCCCAAGGACGTTTTCCGGCAACAAAAGTAGCACCCGGGAACTTTTCTGCATACGGAGCTACGATATCGTTGCCCGAAGCACGCAGTTCCAGCATATAGTCAATCTTTTCACCGCTGATACCATCCGGATCATAAATGTATCCGTCAGGTCCTGAAATAGTAACCACTTTGGCTCCCAGCTGGGTTGCTTTCGTTGCAGCTCCCCATGCTACGTTACCGAAACCGGAGATTGCCACCGTCTTGCCTTTGATGTCAATACCCTTTTCGTCAAGCATATGTTTCACGAAATAGAGTCCTCCGAATCCCGTAGCTTCCGGGCGGATCAGAGAGCCTCCGAATTCCAGTCCCTTGCCTGTGAAGGTTCCGGTGAATTCGCGGGTCAGCTTCTTATACATTCCGAACATATAACCAACTTCACGGCCTCCAACGCCGATGTCACCGGCAGGAACATCCATATCAGGACCTACATGACGCCAAAGTTCCAGCATGAATGCCTGGCAGAAACGCATGATTTCCGCATTGCTCTTTCCACGTGGAGAGAAGTCTGAGCCGCCTTTTCCGCCGCCCATCGGCAGAGTGGTCAGTGCATTCTTGAAAGTCTGCTCAAATCCGAGGAATTTCAGGATAGAAAGATTGACGGAAGCGTGGAAACGGATACCTCCTTTATAAGGGCCTATGGCATTGTTGAATTGTACGCGATAACCTAGATTTGTTTGTACTTCACCTTTGTCGTCTACCCATGTCACACGGAATGTAAAGATACGGTCCGGTTCTACCAGGCGTTCAATGATTTTTGCCTTTTCGAATTCCGGGTGCTGGTTGTAAACAGGCTCGATGGAGAGCAGAACTTCCTTTACGGCTTGCAAATATTCCGATTCACCTGGATGTTTGGCTTCCAGGGAAGCCATGATTTGACTGATGTTCATACGTCGTAATGTTATAAGGTTTAACAAAATGAAATCTTTTGTACCTGCAAAGATATGCTTTTTCGTCGCATAGCAAAATGTTTTGGGTGGTTTTTGTGCTAAATAATGATAAAATGTATAGTCCCTCATTCTGGTATTGCAAAACTCACGGGAATTTCCGTTCTTTGCATAGAATAAGCTTAAATCCTGCTATATGCTCAAAAAATTAAAATTGAACCGCTTCAAAGATACCCAATTCGCCAATCTGATGACGAAACGTATCTTTAATGTCTTGTTGGTTGCCAATCCGTACGATGCATTTATGCTGGAGGATGACGGTCGGATAGACGAAAAGATCTTTATTGAATATATGAACCTCAGCCTGCGTTATCCGCCACGCTTCACGCAGGTTTCTACGGAAGAAGATACCTGGAAACAACTGGGAAATACGATGTTTGATCTGGTAATCTGTATGCCCGGATCAGACAACAGCGATACATTTGATATCGGACGTCAGATCAAGGAGAAATATCCGCATATTCCACTGGTCGTTCTGACTCCTTTTTCCCACGGTATCCGGGCGCGTATGGAACATGAAGATCTGAGTATATTTGAATATGTATTTTGCTGGCTGGGAAATACGGATCTGCTCTTGTCCATCATCAAGCTGATCGAGGATAAGATGAATCTGGAGCATGATATCAATGAAGTTGGCGTTCAGATGATCCTGCTGGTGGAAGATTCCATCCGTTTCTATTCTTCTGTCCTGCCGAATCTTTATAAGTTTGTCCTCACCCAGAGTCAGGAGTTTGCCACGGAAGCTCTGAACGAACATCAGCGGACGTTGCGAATGCGCGGCCGTCCCAAGATTGTACTTGCCCGTTCGTATGAAGAAGCAATGGATCTCTATGAAAGATTCAAGAACAATATTCTGGGGATTATTTCCGATGCCCGTTTCCCCCGTGAAGGGGCTGTTGATCCGCTGGCCGGCATTAAACTGTTGGGAGAGATCCGCAAGAGTGATCCTTACATGCCGCTGATTCTTCAGTCGGCAGAGGAGAGCAACCGTGCTTATGCTTCCCGGCTTGAAGCTTCTTTCATCGATAAGAATTCCAAGAAAATGAATATCGATTTGCGGGATGCTGTTTCGCGGAATTTCGGTTTCGGCGATTTTATTTTCATTAATCCGCGTACGATGGAGGAAGTAGCCCGCGTTCATAATCTGAAGGAATTGCAGAATGTTATATTCTCTGTTCCGGCAGAGTCCCTGCAATACCATATTATACGCAACCATGTATCCCGCTGGCTTTATTCCCGGGCTATTTTCCCTGTGGCCGAATTCCTGAAGCAGATTCGTTGGGAAGGTCTGCAGGATATCGACGCTCACCGGAAGATTATTTTCGAAGCCATCGTGAAATACCGCAAGATGAAAAACCAGGGAGTGGTGGCGGTGTTCCAGCGTGACCGTTTCGACCGCTATTCCCACTTTGCACGCATTGGTGACGGATCGCTGGGAGGAAAGGGACGTGGTCTGGCTTTCATCGACAACATGGTGAAGCGTCATCCTGAATTTTCGGAGTTTGAGAATGCTTCAGTAGTTATTCCCAAGACCGTGGTGCTGTGTACCGATATCTTTGATGAGTTCATGGATACGAATCTTCTTTATCAGCTGGCTTTGAGCGATGCCGATGATGATACCATTCTGAGAGCCTTTCTGAAAGCAAAACTTCCCGACCGTCTGGTGGAAGACTTCTTTGCTTTCTTCGATGTAGTGAAAGCTCCGATAGCCATCCGTTCGTCCAGTCTTCTTGAGGATTCGCATTACCAGCCGTTTGCCGGTATCTATTCCACCTATATGATTCCTTACCTGGAAGACAAATATGAAATGCTCCGTATGCTGAGTGATGCGATAAAAGGTGTGTATGCTTCGGTTTATTATCGTGACAGCAAGGCTTACATGCAGGCCACCAGTAACGTCATCGACCAGGAAAAGATGGCCGTTATTTTGCAGGAGGTAGTCGGAACCCAGTATGGCGACCGTTATTATCCGGCCATATCGGGAGTGGCCCGTTCCATCAACTATTATCCGATCAATGACGAAACGGCTGAAGAAGGTACCGTCAGTCTGGCACTGGGACTCGGCAAGTATATCGTTGACGGCGGACTGACTTTGCGTGTCTGTCCGTATCATCCGGACAAGGTGCTTCAGACCAGTGAAATGGAAATAGCCCTGCGCGAAACGCAGACCCGTTTCTATGCGCTTGACTTGAAGAACAACGGACATAACTTCTCGCTTGATGACGGATTTAATCTCCTGAAGCTTACCGTAAAGGATGCCGAAAATGACGGTGCCCTCGATTATATTGCTTCCACTTACGATCCGTATGATATGGTGATCCGTGACGGAATCTATCCGGGCGGCCGTAAGCTGATTACTTTTGCCAATATCCTTCAGCATGATGTCTTTCCTCTGGCACGCATTCTTCAGCTTGCCCAGCAATACGGACAGGCAGAAATGAGGCGTCCTGTAGAGATTGAGTTTGCTGTTAACTTCGATGCGCGTACCAAGAGCGGTGTCTTCTATCTGCTTCAGATTCGTCCGATGGTCGATGTGAAGGCCGGACTTGATGAAGATCTTACCCAGATACCTGATGATCAGTTGCTGCTGAAGAGTGAAAATGCCCTGGGACATGGTATTATGGAAGATATCAGCGATGTGATCTACGTGAAGACGGAAGGCTATTCGGCTTCCAATAACCAGTTGATTGCTTATGATATAGAGAAGCTGAACCGCCGTTTCCTGGATGAAGGGAAGCATTATGTGCTGGTAGGGCCCGGCCGGTGGGGCAGCAGCGATACGTGGCTGGGGGTACCGGTCAAATGGCCGCATATCTCAGCGGCCCGTGTCATTGTGGAAGCCGGACTGACCAATTATCGGGTAGATCCCAGTCAGGGAACTCACTTCTTCCAGAATCTGACTTCATTTGGAGTGGGGTATTTCACCATTAATGCCTATATGAATGAAGGTATTTACAATCAGGAATTGCTGAACTCCATGCCGGCTGTGGAGGAAACGAAGTTCCTGCGCTGGGTACATTTTGACCGTCCGCTGATTGTGAAGATGGACGGCCGCAAGAAACTGGGAGTCGTGGTACTGCCGGAAGAAGAATAAGAACGAAAGAAGCTGTTATATAATAAGGAGGCGGGCAAATGTCGGTGGATGTTTGCCCGCCTCGGGCTTTTAAAAAAAAGACTTCGACGAATGCAATAAAACGTTTCGGCGTTCGAAGGAAAAGAATTCGACGTTTTTTAAAAAGCCCGAAGGGGAACAGGCACTGTGAAAAAGTGTATTTGGAATAATTTTCTAAAATAAGAAAAAAAGATCAAAAAATATCCGTAATTTTTGTCTGTTTTTCATATGATGTGAAAAATAGAACAAAAGTCGCAAGAATAGACCTTGTAGGTGTATTTATTTCCCTCTTACTTTGCACCCGATTTGAAAAGGAATAACTATTCATTAATTATTAAACATTATTTCATCATGAAAAAAACATTATTTATTGGCTTATTCTCTATTGCTTTGGCCGGAGGTGTGCTGACTTCCTGCAGCAACGATGATGATTCATCTGTCGTATCTCCGATCACACAGACTAAAACTTATGCGGATGCCAGCGGGCTGACTCTTACATATAGCGGTGCTCCTATGCTGGGCAAGCAGGTTGTCTTTACACCGGATGCAAATGATATTACCAAGGCAACGTTGACTTTATCAGGTGCTCAGACAACTTCTCCGTTGAGTGATAATGCTTCCGGTCTGACTACGGCAGGTGTCATTCCGGGCGAAGTAAGTACTACTATTGATGTAGACCTGACAATGCCCAGACTGTATTTCCCTTCGGCCAGTTTCTGTGCATCTACTCCCTTTCCGAAGGAATCATAATCAAAGTTGAGGCTGAAGCTGGTCCATTCATCTGTTTCGTGAGCATCTTTGATGCGTGCCACAGCTATCATATCCGGATGAGTATATTCGTTGGACGGCAAACTTCCGTCGAGCATGCTTGTTCCGTTGCTGTTGTCAAAGAAGAACGCATAGATGTCAAAAACATCTTTCTGATCCGTATATGCGCCATTAGCAAAGAACTGTTCGCCCGCCTTATACTTATAATATCCTGTCAGGCGGATCGGTTTGCTATAGAAAGGTATTCCGAACTTGGTTGCCTTGAGCGGAGCAGTCAGAGCGTTTGTCAGGTCAAACTGCCCGATAAACAAGTTTCCGGCTGCGATCGGCATGCCTACAAGGCTTCCCAGGCTTCCTGTACTCCGCGTAACCAGTTTCAGGCATTTTCCGTTCCATCCGTTATCATCCTGTGTAGTCGGATAATCTTTAGCCGCAGCCTGGCTGACCGCCAGAGCATATCCTCCGTTTCCGCTGGCCCAGGTAAGCGAATGCTCTCCCTGCTGTTCATAGAATACATAATAATTGCCCGAAGTCTTGACATTTTCAAAATGATATACCGTCGGTATGTTGGTCGAAGTCTGTTCCGTGACCGACACACTGTAAGTGCGGTGCCATTGTCTGTCTTCCGAAGTCACGGTATATCTCACTGGGGAAGAGAAGTCATGAATGCTTCCGCTTTCCGGGCTGATGGTTGCCCCCGGAGTCAGTTCAAAAGTCGGTGCGAGGTTGGAAAGGTCAGTACCTTCCTTCACCTTTATTTCTATGGGATAGGCATTCAACTCATCGCTGTAAGGCAGTCCAACTTCAATGGTATTGCTTGCCAGACAGTCCACAGGCAAGAGAGAGCAGGCCGTGATGTCAGCTTCTGCATTGGGAGCCTCTTCCTGGATACAGGAGTTCAGCGTCAGTCCCAGCAGGAAGGTTCCGACCGTTGTTACATACGTTTGTTTCATACTTTAATCTGTTAGTCTGTTTAGTTTATCCATTATTGCGATATTCCAGCGGGCTCATACCCACGTTCCGCTTGAAATACTTTCCGAAGAATGACATATTTGCAAAGTTCAGTGAATCTGATATGTCCTGTATGGACAGATTGGTAGATTTCAGCTGTGATTTGGCATCCATGATTACCATGGATGAAATGATGTCCACACATGTCTTTCCGGTAACTTGCTTCACAGTCGTGCAAAGGTGAGCATGCGTGATACCCAGTTTCTCGGCATACCAAGCTACGTTTCTTGTCTGGTTATAATGTTGCATGACCAGCTGTCCGAAGTTCCGGCAGATTTGTTCACTTTTTGAAACAGGACTCTTGTCCGTATTCTTATTCTTATATAATATGGATACACCTTTATGTATATCCGCATACAGATTGGGAGCCATTTCCGTTCGCATCTTCTCGGGAAAAGTCTCATACATCCGGATCAGCAGTTTCAGGTAATCCTGCATAACATTTGCTCCCTCCGGTTTCAGCGAGAGGACAGGATGCCCCAAAGTCAGATAAATGGAATCCAGCATTGCTCTGGTCTGATTGCTTTCCTCAATGTATTTGGAAGAAAAGCCCAGAAAATAGATTTTCAGATTCCCGTCCACACGATAGATCTGGAAGATACTTCCCGGAGTAAGCGTAATGATGTCGTTGGGGCGTACCTCAATACGGTTCAGGTTCACTGAGGCATCCACTTCTCCGTCCATGCAGAGCACAAAGATTTCACATTTCAGTCTCACCGGGTAATTGGTGTAGAGGCTGAGCAGTTCCTTGCTGATATCCGTACCGATCAGCCAGGGTTCAGGTAAATCTATTTTAGGCAATTCTTTTTCCATGTCTTTTTTGTTTGAAAATATTTCATTTGCAAAGTTAGCCAATTTGAAATATCGGCTATAAAGTAATGCTATAAAATAACATAAAACAGAGAAAATCGGTGTGTTATGTCTTTCTTGAAAAGGTAAAGATAAAGAATAGACCAAAAATAAAATAAATTGACCTTGTGAGGGTGTGTAAAAAGCCGTTACTTTGCAGCCAGATTCAGATGCTGTGGAATTGGTATTTTACAGTGGTAGTTGAGACCAATTAATTAGAGAGATATAAATGAAAACAATAAGAATGAACAAAAATTATTTAATGTTGCTGGCTTTGGTTGCATTGGGATTGTCTGCATGCCGAAGTGACGAACGTACTCCCTCAGGCGGCGGTTATCTTGCTGTCAGGGTGGCAGCTGATAATGAAGTGGTTTCTGCCGCTTCACGTGCAGAGGGTGATGGAATTCCAGATGTCGGAGACTTCAGTTTATCCATAGCCAAGGAGAATGGAGAATTGGTTAGTAAATGGGATAAATTCAGTGATTACGATGCAGAGGCTACAGTCGTTCCGGTAGGAACTTATACAGTTTCTGCTTCTTATGGAGATGCAACAACTGAGGGCTTTGACGGATTGAGCTATGCCGGAAGTACGACTGCCAATGTTGCTGAAGGCGAAACTACTGATGTGACTATTGACTGTACAATCAATAAAGCCAGAGTCAGTATCTCTTATACAGATGCATTCAAGAGTTATTTTACTTCTTACAGTGCTTATGTTTCTTCTTCTCGTGGAAATAAAATTGATTATACAGCTGACGAAACCCGTGCAGCCTATTTTACTCCCGGGAATCTGGATGTTTATCTGAATGTTACTCGTCCGGGCGTTTCCGGTTCAGTGGCTTTGAAGGTTAAGACGCTGGCAGCGGAAGTAAAGCATGAATATCGTCTTACCATGGATGTGGATGCCGGAACTTCCACTTTGAATATTATCTTCAATGATGATCCGGAGAGTACACAAAATGTTGAATTTAATATTTCGGATGCTGCGTTGAATGCACCGGCTCCCACTATAGTTGCTCATGGATTTACCTCTGGTGAGGCTATGGAAGTAGTGGAAGGTGGAAGCGTAGAAGGTACTTTGCAGGCTTATCTGAATGCGCCTTCTGGTTTGGCCAGTTGTGAATTGGTTACCTCATCCGCAGCATTGAAAGCACAAGGATGGCCGGAAAAGGTTGATCTCATGGCGTTAAGTGCCGAAGATCAGCAGAAGCTGACTGAACTTGGTCTCGTAATGAAAGGTTTGGGAAGTACTCACGATAAGATTGCTACGGTTGAGTTTCAGAATGTAGTACCTTATTTATATTGCACCGGAGACGGAAACGAAGAACACTCCTTTACACTGACTGCTACCGATGTATATGGAAAGACAACAGAAACTCCTTTGGTGTTGAACGTAACGAGCCGTAACAATGGTTTCGCAGTAACATTGCCTGAATCTGTACCTTATGGAAGCAATACGATGAGTTTTACTATGAATCTGGAAGGCGATGCTTCGAAAGTGAAGTTTTATTATTCAGCGTATGGAGCTGATCAGTTGTTTACGGAAGATAATGTTTTCATATCCAGTGACGGTACTACACATACTGTTACCTTAACTTATCCGGATCCTTTGATTGATACAGAAAGTGATGTGAAATTTAAAGCACAATATGGCTCAAAGACTATTGAAAAGGCTTTTAAAGTAGAAGATCCTGAACTTACTTTGTCTTTGAAGAACGGTGATGCAGATGTGTGGGCTACTAAAGCTTATGTAAAAGTAGAAGCATCTGCAAAATCTCGTGCATCTCGTACTATTTCTTCTTCCACTGTAGAAATTCAATACAAAGATGGTGAGGTATGGAAAGTGTGGCCTAATCAGTCGTACGATAGTGAAAAAGGTTTGTTCCTTCTGACAGGTATGGGAGAAGGTGCTACAGATACTGATGGTGTGGCTTATACATTACGTGCTGCATATAAACGTGGTGGAGAAGCGGTTACTTATTCAGGAGAATTACCTATTACAACAGAAGCAAAGGCGCAAGTCGGCAATGCGGGATTTGAAGAATGGCATAGTGAGATTTATAAGTTTACAGCAACTATGTTTGGTACAAAGGAACGGGAGTGGTACTTGCCGTGGAATACCGATGATAGTGATATTTGGTGGGCTGTAAATAGTAAAAAAACAATGCTTTCTGAGTGCACTAACTTGCATTTTGATTATAAAGTTTTTCCAACTGTTTCGTGGTCTTCCTCAAATAAAATAGAAGGGGATAAATCAATTCAAATAGCAACTGTTGCAACTGGTGCATGGGCTATACCTCAAGGTGGTTCTGTTACACCTCATGCAGGTGAAATTTGGATTGGTACAGCTGATGATGGAGGTAATCATTCTTCTGAAGGGCATGCTTTTATGAGTAGACCTAGTTCTATTTCATTTTGGTACCAATATGCTCCTGTTGATTCAGAAAAATTTTATATGAAAGTTGAGTTGAAAGCTGAAGATGGCACTATATTGGCTGTTAATGAAATTACAGATGGAGTTGCAGAGCCTAGTGGAAACATAATTACATTACCATTTGTGTATACAACGAATGATAAAAAAGTTTCATCAATTTATATGATATTTAAGTCTTCAACCAAAGATAACCCTTCATATAATACTGGAGTAACAATGGAAATGGCAGGAAGGGATCAGACTTCTCATATTGGAAGTGTATTAAGAATTGATGATATTGTTTTAAATTACGAATAAAAAATAAAGCCTATAATATGAAGAATATATTTTTAATCTGTTTTACGCTGATGGTCGTACTCTTTACATTTAGTGCGTGCCATAGTGAGAAAATGGAAACAGGAGCAACAGATGTGACAGGGCAGTTGAGTCTGGCTTCCATGAAGATGGAGGTGGATTTGAAAGTTGATACAGTATATCCTCAATCCCGTGCTGGAGTTGATGTAAGTAACTTTCTGCTGACCATCAAGAACAGTCAGGGAGAGCAGGTGGAACAATACACTTACAGCGAGATGCCGGAAATTATTTCTTTACCGGTTGGTACCTATACTGTTGTGGCTTCTTCTGCAGAGACAGCTACCAATGGTTTTGATGTTCCTTTCTATACAGGTTCAACTGAGCAGTTTACAATTAAGGAAAATGAATTGACAGAAGTTTCTGCATTGACTTGCAGACTGGCCAATGTGATGATCTCAGTTGAGTATGATGAGGAACTCCGTAAACTGATGGGAGAAGATGTGGTAACAACTGTGAAGATTGGAGATAATTCATTGGATATTCCTTCTTCAGAGACCCGTAAGGCTTATTTGATTGCTCCGGCTTCTGCTGGTTCAATGGATATTACATTGAAAGGAACAATTGATGGAGAATCTGTGACGGAAGTAAAACGTGTAGAAAATGTACAAGCAGGACAGTATAATATTATTAAGTATGTGCTTTCTCCGGTGGATGATGGAAATAATAGTATGGGAGGAAATTTAAATATTGCTATTAATATAGACTCTTCCATGACCTCTTCTGATGAAACTGTAGGAGTTAATCCGGGAGAAGAACCGGGCATAGATGATTTCCCGACAGACGGAGGAGAAGAACCTGGTGACGGAGATGGTGACGGCGGAGATGAAAGTGGCTCTGATCAGAATATGCCGACTATTGAAGGGACAAGTTTTAACAAAGTACCTTTTGATATAGATAATGACAGGTTAACAATATCTGGGGCTGCTGAATTGCAAGTCACTATTGGGGCACCTAATGGAATTGCTAATTTGTTTGTTGAAATTATTTCTGAAACTTTGGATGTATCAGAAGTAGGATTACCTAAAAGTTTTGATTTGGCATATCCTGGAGAAAACTCAGACGCTCTAAGTGGTTTAGGTTTTCCTGTAGGAGATGAAGTTATTGGTCAGACTGAAGTTCCTTTCGATATTTCAAACTTTACTATACTTTTACCAACCTTTAAAGGTAATCATGATTTTAAAATTAGAGTAGTGGATTCTAAAGGTTTGGAAGAGACTAAAACATTAAAATTAAAAGTTGAAGAATAATGAAAATAACCAATTTCTATATAGTAACGGCCCTTACATGTATTTCATTTTGTCTTGGAGCATGTAAAGAGGACAGAGATATTGGTACATTGCAGTTATCTGTTGGTATGTCTGACAAGATAACTGTTGCATCCCGTACGTTGAGCAGTGAAGAGCAGACTCAACTGGAACAGGCTTGCAAAGTCCGTATTTATAATGAAACCAGTCTGGTACGGAAATATGAAGGAACAGATAATGTACCTTCCAGTATTCCTTTGATGAGTGGAACTTATTCTGTTCGCGTTACTGCGGGTGATTCAGTGGCTGCCTCATTCGATCAACGCTTCTTTGAAGGAAATGAAGAGTTTACAATAACCAAAGGCCAGCAGAGTCCGGTTGAAGTGAAATGTGGTATTGCCAATACTGTATTGACTTTTACATGGGATGAATCTTTGAAAGAGGCTTTCGAAGGAGATTGTCAGGTTACTGTTACTTCTGCTACCGGTGAACTGGTTTATTCATCTGCCAATGCCGATGCAAAAGGTTATTTCAGCCTGCCGGCCGATAACCGAAAGCTGACATGTAAGTTTACGGCAACTAAACTGACGGGGGGTACGTATGAACAGACTACAGAGTTGACAGATGCACAGCCTGCCACCTTATATAATATGACTTGCAAATACACAGCCACAGGACAAGAGACTACAGGCGGTGCATGGTTGACTTTGAGTGTTGATGAAACCCCATTATCAGAAGAAACTACTACTATTTGGATAAAACAGCGCCCGGTTATCGTTTGTAAGGATGCAGATAATATTGAATATGATTTGGAACAACCGATGTATCTGGCTACAAATACAAAGGGAACTTATTATTTGATTGTATCTACCTCGTCTCCTTTGAAGGGAGCTTTGCTGCAAAATGATAGATTTACAGAGTTTGGAGTTCCGGCTAATAGTATGGATCTAATGAATCTGGGAGGAAAGGATGCCAGTGTAGAAGCTAGCGGAATTTCTTTACATGCTCCAAATGCGATTATGGAAACAGGCGGAACCTGGAAAATCCAGTTCTCTGAAGAACTGATAGCCAAGATGACGGCACAGGAAGGACAGGTAACGACTACTTTGACAGCAACAGATAAGAATGGCAAGCAGCGGATGGTTACATGGAATATCGTTGTTTCGAATGCTACTGTTGCAACCACTGAAGCAATTCCTTATGAAATCTGGACATCCAAAGCTACTCTTCATGGAAAGGTAACCGGTACGTTGGCTTCTACACCGAAATTCCAGTATCGTGTGAAGGGATCCGGTTCTTCATGGACAGTCGTAGATGCGGACTTAACAGAATCAACCTTTAGCAAGGAGATTACAGGATTAAATCCGGGTACAACCTATGAATATCAGGCAATGGATGGAACGCAGGCATCAACTGTTACCTGTGAATTTACTACAGAAACAACTTTCCAGCCGGATAATGCAAGTTTTGAATATACACAGACATATAAAGTTTCTACCTTATTAGGTAATAAAGATTGTCTTTTTTTCTATCAAGCAGGAAAGGAAATGTGGTGGGATACGGGTAATACCGGATCTGCTACTGCAGGTAAAAATCTTACTACCCAAGACTCAAATATTAAGAACTCTGGTAATTATTCGGCAAAATTAGCTTCTGCTAATATTATTATGGGTACTTTTGCTGCCGGAAATCTGTTTACGGGTAAGTTCTTGGGTACTGAAGATATGACAAAAGGAATTTTAGGCTGGGGGCGTCCTTGTACCAGCAGACCTAAAGCTTTAAAGGTTTGGGTTCGTTATACTCCTGATACTGTGGATAAAGGAGATTCTCATATATCCAATGGTGAGACTGATAAGGGTATTATTTATGTAGCTGTGGGTGATTGGAAGTCTTCCGATAGTGCATATGGATCAGAATGGCCGATTGTTGTTCGTACGAAAGGGCCTGTATTGTTCAATCCTCATGATGAAGGTACAATAGGGTACGGCGAACATATTTTCACGGAAAACTACGGAACTGAAACAGAGACAAGCTTAAAAGAAATTACCATTCCATTGGATTATGAGGGGTATGGTGGTTATAATAGAAAACCGGAAACTATTTTGATTGTAGCATCTGCCAGTCAATATGGGGATTATTATGAAGGTAGTTCTTCTAGTGTAATGTGGCTTGACGACATGGAACTGATTTATGAATAAACTTCTAGTAAGTGAGTAAGTGAGAAAATTAATATATCTATTATGTTTTGCGTGTTGCGCCTTGGGGGTGCACGCGCAAAGTTCGCAAAAGAAACTTCCGCCTAAAGTCTTTGTTCCTAAAGGACAATGGATAGTCGGAAGTTCTGTTTCGTATTCGGAACATACGGAAAACAACTACGATTTTCTGATTGTAGAGAAAATAAATGCGGATGGCTATTCCTTTAAAGTCAGCCCGATGTTTGCGTATGCATTGAAGGATAACATGGCATTGGGAGGCCGTTTTAAATACGGACGTACCCTGGTAAGAATGGATGAAACTCAATTGAATCTGGATGATGAAAACCAGTTTGACATCAATAACATTTATCAGTTGAAGCATTCTTATTCGGCCATGGCGATTTTCCGGAATTACATACCGCTGGGAGACAGTAAACGGTTTGCTCTGTTCAGTGAGACACAGCTGGAAGTTGGAGGAAGTCAGTCAAAGGTTGCCAACGGAGAAGGAGAGGCACTGACGGGTACATATTCCAAGTCTACGGACTTGGGATTTGGAGTCGCTCCCGGCCTGGTGGCTTTCATTAATAACTATACGGCTGTGGAAGTCAGTGTCGGTGTACTGGGAGTTAATTTCAGTAAGAAGAGGCAGGTCACCAATCAGGTAGAGACAGGAGAACAGTCGTCCACTTCTGCCAATTTTAAGATTAATATTTTCTCAATAGGTTTGGGAATTGCATTTTATTTGTAAACATGATGAAATTTTTATATAGTTGTTTCTTTTTGTTTGCGTGTCTGAGTTGTCTGAATTTGCATGCTCAGGAGGCGGATTCCCTGACTGTGGTCCGGGGAGACTCTGCGATCCGTTATAAGCTGGTCGTTGTCCACGATACGGTTTATGTTCCGATTCCGGAAGCAAAAATGCCGGTTGATTCTTCGCGCATTATCCGTACGAAGCCAGTAGGGCGGTATGACCGTGGTATCATTAATTACCGTTTTGTCCCCAAGCACACATGGATTGGTGGTGTCACGGTTTCAGTATTTAATTTTGAAAGTGACAACAGCCGTCTGTTGTTCTCCTTGCTCAAGGATATTGATCTGGATCTTCGCACGCTGTCAGTGAATCCTTTTGTCGGATATGCAGTAGCTGATAATGTGGTCGTGGGTCTGAAGTTTGGTTATTCACGTATTTCAGGCGGTATTGATAATCTGGCATTGAATATTGAGGATATGGATATTTCATTGAAGGACATTCGCTATACGGATGACTCTTATTCGTTTAATTTCTTTCATCGCTCTTATGTCGGTTTGGATCCGAAGGGACTGTTCGGTTTGTTTAATGAAACGACTTTGGGATATAGTACCGGATCTGCCCGTTTTTCCCGGGGTAAGGATGAAACATTGAAATATACGGATTCAACAATCAATCAGCTTCGGGTAGGTATCAATCCCGGTATTGCTATTTTTATCATGCCGAATGTGGGAGCTGAAGTTTCTTTCGGTGTTGCCGGTTTTACCTACAACTGGGAGAAGCAGAAGAAAAGCAACGGAGAAGAGGGCAAGCGTACGAACAGTGGTGCAAACTTCAAGATCAATCTGTTTAACATTAATATTGGTATAACTGTCTGTATCTGATGAGTATGAAGAGAATTTCAAGAATATTGGGATATTGGGCATGCCTGGCCGTCTTTTTGCTTTCGGCATGTATCGAGAATGATTTTCCCTATCCGACAGTGAAGTTATATCTGACCGGACTGACCGTAGAAGGGCAAGTGGGAACAACGTTGCTTTCCAATGATGACCGTACGGCAACGGTGGAATTGGATGAGACAGTAAATATCCGTAAGGTACATATCCAGAGTCTGGAAGTTACGGAGGGAGGAAAGGCTTCCATTCCTTCAGATACAGTAGTGGATTTGACAACTCCGCTTCAGATTACCTTGTCTTTGTATCAGGATTATCCCTGGACTATCATAGCCAATCAGACGATCGAGCGGATTTTTTCGGTCGAAGGACAGATCGGGCAGGCTTATTTTTATCCGGATATCCGGGAAGCTTCTGTCAACCTTCCGAAAGATAAAGGACTGGATGTGATTTCAGTAACTGATTTGAAACTGGGACCTTCAGGAGCAACTTACAATGGTGTGAATGGAGTTCCTGAACTTCAATGGGAAAAAACAAAGAATTTTGCTTACGCAAAGGTTCAGGTGAAATACAGCGACTTTGTGGATGAAGAATGGACTTTGTATGTGAATCTGTCGGATGTCAAGGTGGGAGTGTCATCGGTTGATGCATGGACCAAAGTGGCCTGGGTCAATGGATTCGGACTTGAGGGAAAGGACAACGGCTGTGAGTATAAAGAGGAAGGTGCGGAAGAATGGATACGCGTCAGCTCATCGGAAGTTACACATGACAAAGGAAGTTTTGTTGCACGTCTTACTCATTTGTCGCCTAACACGAAGTATGTCTGCCGCGCTTATTCAGGAGATGAAATGGGCGCAGAGCAAAGTTTTACGACCGGAGAGGAAGCAACTTTACCTAATGGAGGATTTGAAGACTGGTATCAGAACGGTAAAGTGATCTGTCCATGGAAGGAAGGTGATAACTCATTCTGGGATACCGGAAACTGGGGTAGTACCACACTTTCGGCTGAGGATAACATTACAAAGTCGACTACAGATGTCTGGAGTGGTGCTGCGTCCGGAAGTCTGGCCGCTGTACTGGGATCAAAATTTGTAGGTATCGGATCAATCGGTAAGTTTGCTGCCGGTAACTTGTTTGTCGGGGAATACCGGGCTACGGATGGAACCAATGGTATTCTGGGATTTGGACGTGAGTTCACTGCCCGTCCGACAAAGTTGAAGGGACATTTCAAATATACGACAGCGAACATTGCTTATACAGATAACGCCCATGCAGATTTGATGGGAAAACCGGATACCTGTATCGTCTGGATCGCATTAGGCGACTGGAGTGAACCTGTGGAGATCCGGACAAATCCGAAGAATTCAAAGTACTTCGATAAGAATGATCCGAATATCATTGCTTATGGAGAAATGAATTGCGGAGAGACGGTGTCCGGATATCGTGAGTTTGAAATCGAACTGGATTATCGTTCCACGAGCCGTGTTCCGAAGTATATTTTGCTCGTCTGTTCGGCAAGTAAGTATGGAGATTACTTTACGGGGGGACCGGGAGCAACCATGTGGGTTGATGATTTTAGCCTGGAATATGATTATGATTAGAACTTTCTAACCCACCCCCAGGTAATCACTGAACTACCCCGCAGTAGTTGTCGCGTTACCCCGTAGTAACGGACGGACTACTGCGGGGTAGTTTTTAGGCAGGGAATGATGATTCTTTCCCGGTAAAAGCGTATTTTTATCCCGACTTTTACTTAATGAATGACACAAAAATTGCCTATGAGAAGATTAGACCGATGGAAAAAGACTTTGCTGCTGGCCTTGGCCGTGGCTTCGTGTGAGTGGATGGGAGCGCAGACTGCTACTATTTTACCTGCTCCGGTAGAGATGACAATGCAGGAAGGATACTTCCGGCTTGCGGACGGAATGACTATCTGTGCGGAAAAAGATGAACTTTATCCGGTGGCAGATTATTTTGCAGAAGCCATGAAGGAAATGAGCGGCGTAACGCTGAAACAGGTTGATACGGATGGAAAGAAGGCAGATATCCGTCTGAAAATCAGTAAAGATCTGTCACCGGAGGCTTATCGGCTGACGGTGGATGCTGACGGTGTGAGTGTAGAAGCTGGAGGACCGGCAGGTGCATTCTATGCTCTTCAGTCGGTGCGACTGGCCATTCAGCCGCAGGACAAGACGGGAATTCCGCGGATGTACGTGGCCGACCGGCCGCGGTTCGGATATCGCGGACTGATGGTCGACGTTTCAAGATATTTTGTCGGGAAGGAGGAACTGATGAAGATCATCGACTGTATGTCGGTGCTTAAATTGAACAAGTTGCATCTGCATCTGACGGATGATAACGGATGGCGGCTGGAAATCAAGAAATATCCGCGGCTTACTTCCGTGGGAGCGTGGAGAGTGAACCAGACAGACCGTCCGTTCCCGGACCGCAGAAATCCGGAGCCGGGCGAGCCGACACCTATAGGAGGCTATTATACTCAGGAGGATATGAAGGAAATTATCCGTTATGCTGCCGGCCGATGCATTGAGATTATTCCGGAAATTGATATGCCGGGACATTCGAATGCGGCACTGGCTGCTTATCCGGAGCTGGCTTGCCCTTCGGTAGACAAGCACATTTGTGTAGTTCCGGGTATGGGACAGGGATCGGGTAATATCATTTTCTGTGCCGGAAATGAGGAAACGTTTCGTTTTCTGGAAGGGGTGATTGACGAGGTTGCGGAACTGTTTCCTTCGCATTACATTCATTTGGGAGGCGATGAGGCCTGGAAAGAATACTGGAAGAAATGTCCCCGGTGTGCGGACCGCATGAAGCAGGAAGGCATTACGCATATCGAGGAATTGCAGAGTTATTTCATGCGCCGCATGAGCAAGTATGTGCAGAGCAAAGGCAAACAGGTGATGGGATGGGACGAACTGACCAACAGCACCTTGCCCGACGGGGCAATCATCTTTGGCTGGCAGGGCATGGGTAATGCGGCCTTGAAGGCAGCAGCCCAGGGACACCGCTTCGTGATGACACCTGCCCGGCTGATGTATCTGATCCGTTATCAGGGACCCCAGTGGTTTGAGCCGCTGACGTATTTCGGAAATAATACGCTGAAGGACATTTATTCGTATGAACCGGTCGGTGCGGACTGGAAGGAAAATTATGAATCGTTGCTGATGGGCTTGCAGGCTTCTATGTGGACGGAGTTCTGTAATTCTGCCGAAGATGTCACTTATCAGGTGTTCCCGCGACTGGCTGCGTTGGCAGAAGTGGCATGGTCGCCCAAGGGACACAAGGACTGGTACCGCTTTGTCAAGAGTCTGGACAATTATCTCTACTTGCTTCGTTCAAAAGGAATCCGCTATTCTGAAGCGATGTTCAACATTCAGCATAAGGCGGTTGCAGAGAATGGAAAGGTGAAGGTGACGCTGGAATGCGAACGTCCGGATGTGGCGATCCGTTATACGACAGACGGGATGGAGCCGGATATATCGTCACCTGTCTATACGGCTCCACTGATTGTTGATCACGGGGGAGAGATCCGCTGTGCCACATTTGACGGAACCGGGAAGATGGGCAAGACGCTGACGCTGGATATGGGCTGGAACCTGGCTACGGGTAAGGAAGTGATCTCGCCCAATGTGTCGGATAAATTACTGACCAACGGAGTGCGGGGAAGCCTGAAGCAGTCTGACTTTGAATGGACGGAATGGTACACGCCGGAGGATGCTTCGTTTACGGTGGATCTGGGAAAAGCTTCGCCTGTCAGCAGGGTGGTTCTGGGCTGTCTTACCCATTATGCGATGGGAGTTCACAAGCCGGCTGGCATTACGGTGGAGGTTTCGGCCGACGGGCAGCATTTCACGAAGGCGGCTTCGCGGACATTTACAAAGCAGGAAATCTTTAAGGAAGGCAATTTCATTGAAGATTTGTCGTTCCAGATTACCGGAGGTAAGTCTGTGCGTTATGTGAAAGTGACGACTACGGACGCGGGTATGTGTCCGGAAGATCACCTGAAACCCGGCCAGCAGTCCCGTTACCGTTTCGACGAGATCCAGGTGTTTTGATTGAACCGGCAGCCTGCTACCTTCGCAGGTTGCGGACGATAAGAGAGTTTTATGCTGACAAAACTTCTGTTTCGACTAGGTGAAACTTTTGTTTTCTCTATCTGAAACTTTTGTTTCCACCAGGTGGAACAAAAAGTTTCACTTAGTGGAACAATTATTTCCACTCGTCAGAACACTTGTTTCGTTTCGTTGAAACCAATGTTTTGTTTCGTCATATTGGTGAAAACGTATAGTGGGTTGAGAAGGATTGTTGGTTCTTGAAGAAGAGAAAAGAGGGACTTGTGTTGGGCGGCATCAGGAAAAAGTTATTATAAATATGGGGAGATCAGATCTTTTTGTAGAAATAATTTTTATATCTTTAAGGGCGTTTAATCTAGAAGTCTTTATGCTATGTTTACTGAAATTTTAAAAGGAACTCAGAAGTATGTTATCTGTTTTGTATGTTTTATTCTGATGGTGTTGGCTCTTCCTGTCTTATTGACTCAGATACCTTATTGTATAGTAGATTTTTCTAATACGGGGCAGATCGGTGATACGATTGGAGGAATAATGGGACCCTTTGTTGCAATAGCAGCAGCTGTCCTGACATTTTTTGCCTTTTGGGTGCAGTTTAAGGCTAACACTCTGCAACGCAGTGATATTCAGATCGAGCGGTTTGAGAACAATTTATTTAATTATTTCCAGCTGTTGAATAATCAGATTTCTGGCAGTTACATTCCGAATGTAGGCAATAACAAACAGAGTTATCATTTTATGTTTTATGAATTTAAATCAATCTGTTATTATCTGCAGCGGCTTAAAATATCGGAGTATAAAAAACAGGATGTAATATTCAAGTGTGCCTATACTATTTTTATTAATGGAGCAAGTTTGTCTGATGTCAAAAGAATCACGGAAGATAACATGAAAGCCGATCATTCGACTTATGATAAGCAAGAAATTAAGGTTATAAATAATTTCTTCTACGATTTTAACCGGTACAAGTATTTAAGGAAAAGGAATGGTACTGTTCAGTATCTGAGGGATTATAAAACATTGGATATAAAACTGTTTGATGGACATCGTTTGCGCCTGATTCCTTTTTACAGAAGTATTTGTATCATTATAAAATATATGTATGACGAGATTTTTAGTAACCATTATATTTCTTCTGAACAAAAGAAATCGAAATTTGAATTTTATCTGAATTTATTGTGTTCGCAACTATCAGAACATCAGATCGGATTGTTGAAAATTATTTATAAGTACAGTTGTGATAAAGATCACTCGTATTTCGTTGAGAATAAAGGAGTAGAGTTGTTCTTTAAAGATTATATCCAGAAGTATATCATTGCTACCACCATGGATTGTGATACGTGGAATTTTAAGTAAACTTACTTTTTTGCCGATTCCATGAAAAAACGTATCTTTGTGCTTGAAAATCTGACAGAAGATGGACAATAGCATGCGATATAACGATTTTGCCGGTTTCCTGGCCGGAGAGTTCCCGTTCAAGGTACAGAAGATTTCGGTCAATGCCGGTTTCACCTGCCCCAACCGTGACGGAACGAAGGGTTTTGGAGGGTGTACGTATTGCAACAATCAGACTTTCAACCCGGCTTATTGCAGGGACGACCGGAGCGTTACGATGCAGCTGGAAGAGGGAAAGCGTTTCTTCGCACGCAAATATCCGCAGATGAAATACCTGGCCTACTTTCAGGCATATACCAATACTTATGGTGAACTGGAACTGCTGAAGCGCATGTATGAGGAGGCGCTGGCGGTGGAAGGAGTCGTGGGACTGGTGATCGGGACGCGTCCCGACTGTATGCCCGACAGCTTGCTGGATTATCTGGAGGAAGTGAACCGCAGGACGTTCCTGCTGGTGGAATATGGCATCGAGAGTGCGGACGACCGGACTCTGGAGCGGATCAACCGCGGGCATTCCTTTGCATGTACGGAGGACGCGGTGCGCAGAACGGCTGCAAGGGGCATCCGTACGGGCGGACACGTGATCCTGGGATTACCGGGAGAGAGCCGGGAAGATCTCATAAAGCAGGCGGAACGTCTGTCGGAACTGCCGCTCACAACGCTGAAGATGCACCAGCTTCAGCTCATTCGCGGAACGCGCATGGCGCATGAGTATGCCTTGCATCCGGAGGAATTTCACCTGTTTTCGGCTGATGAATACATTGATCTGGTTATCGATTATGTAGAGCATCTCCGGCCGGATCTGATTCTGGAGCGTTTCGTTTCGCAGTCGCCCAGGGAATTGCTGATTGCGCCTGACTGGGGACTGAAGAACCATGAGTTCACCGACCGTGTCAAGAAGCGCATGAAGGAACGCGATGCCTGGCAGGGAAAGGCATACCGGAAAGCGGACGGGCATAAAAACAGTTAGTTAACAACAACAATATATAAAAGAAACAGAAAGATGGAAATTAAAGGTAAAGTACATTATGTAGGTGTGAACGACCGCACAAAAGCGTTGTTCGAAAATCTGTGGCCGTTGCCGTACGGCGTATCATACAATTCTTATCTGATTGCAGATGATGACATGGTAGCGCTGGTGGACACGGTAGATGTGGCTTTCTTTGAACAGTATCTGAAGAAGATTCGCAGCGTGATCGGTGACCGCAAGATCGATTATCTGATCATCAATCACATGGAACCGGACCATTCGGGAGCCATTGCGCTGATTAAACAATATTATCCGGAAATCGTGCTGGTGGGTAACAAGAAGACTTTCGACATGGTGGAAGGTTACTATGGTGTGACGGGCGAACGTTATGTAGTCGGCGACGGAGACTTCCTGAAACTGGGCCATCACAACCTGCGCTTCTATCTGGTTCCGATGGTTCACTGGCCGGAAACGATGGTGACATACGATGAAACAGAGAAAATCCTGTTCTCGGGTGATGCCTTCGGTTGCTTCGGTGCGCTGAATGGTGGCTGCATCGACCGCAATATCAATACGGATATCTACTGGAACGAAATGCGCCGTTACTATGCAAATATCGTGGGCAAGTTCGGCAATCCGGTACAGAAGGCTTTGCAGAAATGCAGTGGACTGGACATCCGGACCATCTGTCCGACTCACGGACCGGTGTGGGAAGAAAAGATTCCTCAGGTAGTGGAAATGTATGACAAGCTGAGCCGTTACGAAGGCGAAGAAGGAGTGGTGATTGCTTATGGTACCATGTACGGCAATACGGAAGAACTGGCTGAAGCCATTGCTGAAGAACTGAGCGCACAGGGCATCCGCAACATCGTGCTGCACAATGTTTCTCATACGCACCATTCTTATATCCTGGCTGATATCTTCAAATACAAAGGTCTGATTGTGGGATGTACTACTTACAACATGCACCTGTATCCGGAAATGGAGTCACTGCTCAGCAAGGTGGCTGCCCGTGAAATGAAGAATCGTGTGATGGGTTACTTCGGTTCATATACCTGGGCAAGCGCTGCCGTGAAGAAACTGGGTGAGTTTGCCGAGAAGCTGAAGTTTGAACTGGTAGGCAATCCGGTGGAAATGAAGCAGGCCATGAAGCAGGACAACTATGCTCAGGCTAAGGAACTGGCCAAGGCTATGGCTGATCGTCTGAAGGCTGACCGCAAGTAAGAACTGCCGGAAAGGGCGTGATATACAGACAGCGGGTGCATCACTTTTAGCGATGACCCGCTGTTCGTCTTTTTATTAAGCGTTTGTCTGTTCCCGTCAGTTCATCCGGTTAAACTTGTATCTGAGTGAGATCAGGAAATAACTGCGCAACTGTTCGGCATAACTTTCATAGAAGCCGCTGGAACTTGCCGAGCGTTGCAGGCTTTTGCGCTGGTTCAGGATGTCGGTCCAGGTTGCGGATAGTTCTGCACGCCGTTCCTTGGCAAACTTCCAGGTCAGGGTCAGGTTCCATAATGCTTCGTTCTGTTCTTTGCTGTCCACATAGCTTCCGCTGCGGATCAGGTAGGTGAAATCGGAATCCAGTTGGAAATGAAACGGAAGCTGGGCTGAGACCAGCGAATTGATGGTATAGTCACGGGTATAGGTATTGCTTCCCTGCAGTGTGTTCAGAGAGTTTCTGAAATGCTGGAAGTCCCATGTGCCGTTGAGGTCAATGTTTCCCCACGAGGGCAGATAGGATACCCCGACGAAGGCATTGATGCCGGAAGTATGTGTTACGCTTTTTTTCAGTTCTTTACCGCCGTCCTCGTTGATCAGTCCCACATTATGACTGTAGTTGCCTCCCGCCCGGCCTGCCAGCTTGAAGTTGCCGATCCGTCGTTCATAGTTGGAGTTGCCCATCACGTTCCAGTTTCCGTTGATGTTGACAGGGTAGGTTTCCTGACCTCCCGTCTGAGGATTGTACAGGGTGGCCTGGGTAATTCCGTTCAGTTCCTGACTGCATGTAACATAAGCGGAAATTCCTTTCGTATAATTGCTGAACGAGAGGTTCAGATAATGCTGGTAGGTTGCTTTCAGATTGGGATTGCTTCTGCTGATGTACACAGCCGAGTAATACACAGTGGGAGCCATCAGGTCATACAGGGACGGCTGCCGGGTACTTCCGTTGTAGCGGATGCTCAGGTCATAATCATTCTTGTTGTATTGGACAAAGAAGGTGGGCATCCACTCGAAAGAATATCCTGTGGTGTCTATGATCTGTTTTCCGTCATCCTGGTTCAGGCTTCTCCGCTGCAATGTTCCGGTCAGTCCGCCGTATGCTTTCCAGTTTTCTCCGTCATGAGAGTAGTTCAGGGAGAAAGCATGCTTGATTGTACGGCTGTTGCGGTGGTTGCTCAGACTGTCAATCAGAAAAGGTACATTACCGGATAAATCGTAGGTACTCTGCATTTCCTTTTCATTCTGGAGTCCCCATGCGTATGAGAACTGCAGGTTGTTCTTTTTCGTGATCCGCCAGGTATAATCCGCTCTGATTTCATGGTTGCCTGATTGTCCGGGGGAGTCCTGGTATTGATGTTGCAGGTCTGTGGAGTCCCGTCCGCTGATATCCTGCAACTGATAGAACGTTGTGCTGAAGGTTTTGTAAGCATCGTTGTCCTGTCTGTTCCGATACAGTGAGTAAGAGATTCCCAGGCTGTTTCCTTCTTCGCTGAACTGGTGGATCATGCTGGCGTAGAGGTTATATGCCTTGTTCTGCAACTTATTGGAGTTTTTTTGCCAGGTTTCATTCATCCGGATGTCGCGGCTGGTCTGTTCAAATCCCTGGAACGGATGCAGCAGATCGAGGTTGGGATTTTCGCTGAATTTGGCTGAATGGGTGTCTGACGTGTTTTTCGACCAGCTCATATTTCCGCCTCCTGCTACACGGAGCATGGTCTGCTTGTTGAAATTCCACATCAGGTTCAGGGAAGAAGAGAAACCGTTTTGAAGGTTTTCCAGTGTCCGTTCGGAAATTCCGTACTGGTTCTGGGAAGTCATATACAGCTCATTGCGTGAAGTGGACCGGTCTCCGGTCTTTGAATGATTGTAGCCGATGTTGGCTGAAACCTGGATATCATCTCCTATTTTTCTGGAGATGTTTCCACCGACATTTCCGGCTCTGTTTCCGTCGTATACTGAGGTAAAGTTGCGGTTCCCGAAACGGCCTACCAGCCCGATGTTCTCGCCGTTTTCCTTGAACTGGAATATTTGTGCCCTGGCATCGTATTTATTCTTGCTGCCGTATCCTCCTTCCAGACCTGCCATCAGCGTGCCATTGACGGCTTTTTTGGTCTGAAGGTCCAGTACATAATTTTTCTGACTGCCTTTTACTCCGGTCATCTCTTCTTCCTCTGTCGCCTTGTCATACACCTTGAGACGGCTGACGAAACTGGCGGGCAGGTTCTCCAGAGGCACACGGGTGTTGCCCTTGAAAAACTCTTTTCCGTTGACGGTTATTTCACTGATCTTTTCACCTTTGTATTCAATTGACTTGGTTTTCGGGTCGTAACTTAAACCGGGGATGCGTCGGATCAGTGCTTCCAGATAGGCTCCTTCGGGAAGTTTGTATGCTTCGGCATTGAATATGGTCGTATCTTTTTTCTGTTCTACGGGCTGTACGAGGGCTGTCACTACCACCTCATTCAGTGTTTTTACGTCTTCCTTCAGCCGGATTGTGCCGGCCTGGATGGCATAGGCTGTTCCTGATATTTCCTGCCAGACAGGAAGGCATCCCGTAAACGACGTTTTCAGCAGGTATTTCTGAGACAGATCGCAGTGCAGGCGCAGGGAGAATTTTCCTTCTTTGTCGCTGGTTGTACCGGCAAGGAAAGTGGAATCGGGCAATGACAGCAATGAAATATTGGCATATTCCACGCTTTCCTGTTTACCGTCTCCCGGGTCCATGACGACTTTTCCGCTAATCTCCCGGTTGATTTTCTGTTCTTGGGAAAAGGCGGACAGGGAAAGCATGAACACCAGTAATAGAAAGGCATATAATTTATGCATACATCTCAGTCTCGGAATTGTTTTGGATAATCCGGCTCCTAAAGTACTCAAAATTTTCAGATTCAGCTTGTAATTATTCCGCTAATGAGAAATAAGAGGCTTAATTGTTTGTATCTCATTCTTTTCATGATTCATGGCATAAATTAAATTATCATTTACGGCAAAAGAATCATAGATGGTTCCTGGTAACTTATAAATATAAACTGGAGTTAATCCACCTTTTGTTTCCAGTACCAGAATATGATTGACTGAGTATTGGTTCTCCCAATCCGCATATAATATGTAAAGCTTTCCATTTGCATAATATACATCTTGCAAGAAAACGTAAAAGCTTTTAGGGGATGATGTGTTTCTGACAATGAAGGACCAAATCGTACCGATACAATCAATTCCAGACAGATCAAATGTCTCCAATAATTTTTCACTGCCCAATTCATACCTTTCAACGACAGGATAACTTGAAGATACTGCATATAAACACCCTTCTCCTTTCACCAGATGACGTCTGTTACGGATGATGTTCATGCCCGGATCATCTGTTATATGCAATGAACTTCCATGCAGTTCAAGCCCTTCAATTGTACCACGTTTCCAGGATGAAGAGGCCTTTACATAGCAGGATGTGTCAGTTGCCAGCGTCAGATAAGTTTGGTTCCCTTCGGTAAAAAAGCGGTTATCACTTCCAGATGGAACATCATAAGATGTAACAAAACCAGACTTATTATAAATTTTCAGACTCAGACTACCTCCATCCAATAAGGCTACATTACCGTCGGGGAGTACTGAAAATCCAGCAGGAGCAGCTACCTCAGTAGGACCTTGCCCAATCTTACCTATGGTATAAAACAAATTTTCTGAGAAATCATTAACGGCTACATCACCCCGGCTTTTGTCGAAAAGATATAGTCTGTTATTTTGATAATACATACAGGACAATAGTTCGTTAAAGATTAGCCTAGCCTAAGCGGCTCTGGCAGTAAATAAAATGAGTTCTTTGAAAAGTTTGTCAATT
>ENA-OPDW01000629-OPDW01000629.1-human-gut-metagenome-genome-assembly--contig:-NODE-629-length-26245-cov-14.657770_pt1 | contig 26245 bp, 19 predicted proteins | sample MGYA00241264_ERZ501508 | MGnify/ENA primary metagenome ERZ501508 (study PRJEB25962, sample SAMEA2042575) | human gut metagenome | biome: human gut; feature: human-associated habitat; material: faeces...
AGGACTTTAATTTCTCGATGTGTTTGAGTATATTTGAACACATTTTGAGTGGCAGAATAGATCAGTGTTTGGGAACAGAGCAAAAATATCCGCTGAGGAATTAGCGTATATGAAGGAACAATTGGATAATGACAGGGGATTTTTCGAGAACGTAAATGCAAAGTCAAAGCTTATGGAGGCTGATTTTGATGAGCTGGAAAAATCAAGACAGCTTCAGGAGTCATCCCTTAAGCAGCTGAATGATAATGCAAATAATGTGGTGGAATTTTCAAAGGACAGCATGGATGCCATATCAGCCTTAAACGACAGCTTTACAGAGTGTGTAAAGGCGGCTGCGGACAATCTTACAAGCCTTGAGAGTGCAGCAAAGGCAATTGCCACACAGCATGAGGATACATGTGCGCTTGTCGAAAACAATAAGCATTTTACAGCTCCGGCTAAGAGCTTGTCAGAGACATCGGACAGGCTTGAGGAGCATGTGGATAGCTGTGCGGATATAGCTGCGCAGATGAAGGAGCAGAATAAGCAGATGAGTGTTCTCTCACTCAATGCTGCTATAGAGGCGGGCATGCTTGGAGAGCAGGGAAAGCTGTTCGTGGAGGCTGCTGAGAGTATAAGGGAGGCATCTGTTTCATATGACAGTGCAATTGATGCTGTGAAACAGGAGCTTTCAGAGGCAAAAGCTGAGATTAGTGCACTTAAAGAGCAGGTGAGCCACCTTGTAGGGCTTCTAAAGGACAACAATGTTGCCACGACAAGGCTCATGAAGCAGGGAGTGGAGCTCAATCATGTGTTTTCACAGTGTGATGAGATTTCAGTTGACATGATAGAAGCGTGCAGACAGCAGATTGTGTCAATCCGCAATACACAGGAGGAGATTATCAAGTTTGAGGAGCGCAATAAGCTGCAGATAGAGGATGCATACGCAGAAATTTCGACTCAGAGGAAAAATTCAGTAGAAATAAAATCAACTGTGGACAAGGTGCTTGACTACAGCAGGGAGAGAGTAAGATAACAGGACAGATATGCAGACTGTGAGTGTCATGCATTTTTATGAGTGAAATATAAAAAGACATCAACCGGTGTAAATTCCGGATGATGTCTTTTTGAGTTGAAAGCTGCAATTATTAAATCAAACACGAACCTTGCTGTTTGCTGTATCCTGGAAGCTTCCGCTCTTCTGCGGCAGATGCATCCAGTTTTTGATGTAGACCACATTGTACATTACAAAAGCAAGCATAAAGGCTGTAGAAACGTCAAATACTGAGTGCTGTTTGATAAACATGGTAGACAGTATAATCAGAACACAAAGCACTAATGATGCATGCTGAACGTGCTTTTTATCCTTGAAATAGCTGCTGTGCATCACCGCAAAATGAATGCCGAGCGAATTGTATACGTGAATGCTCGGAAACAGGTTCGTCGGTGTGTCAGTGGAGTAAAGCCACTCGCAAAGCGCTGTAAACATATTGTGGTGCGTGAAATAATAAGGCCTTAAATTGTGACCATTTGGGTAGAGCGTTGATATAACCAAAAATACGGTCATACCGGTGTATAAAAACGCACACAGTCTGTAAAATTCTTTTTTGTCATGTAATGCCGTGAAAGCAATTCCAAAGGCCACATAGCCAAACCACATGATATAAGGAATAACAAAGTATTCACAAAATGGTATATAATCATCTATTGGAAGATGAATCAAGTGATAATGTGTGGTAACAGTGCGCTCTAAATATCCAAACCAGGTCAGATATATGATAAAGTATGATAAAATCCACACATGCTTGTAGCTGTTGAAAAGCTCTATAAGCTTATTCTGTATTTTCTTCATAAAACCACCTTTTTAATCCGCTTGAAATTATAACACTGAAAAATAATTCAAACAACACCAAAACAAAAGACTTAATAAATTTTATGAAAAAATTAATAATTAAGACCTTATATAATGAGCTTTTTGTGAAATATTTATCTGCAGCAAAAAGCATAGGATATAACCTGTGGGCTAATCTGCATAAAGAATGCTAAAATCCCATGGTGCAAGAGCTATACAATCGCCTGCTGATACTGTACTGTCATCGCAAAGCTTCTTGAGACCGTCTGCATGGCAGGTAACAGTCTGCTCATCATCCGAGTAGTTAAGCAGATAAATGATTTTTTCTCCCTGCATATTGGTGCCGCGCTTTATGACAACGGGATAAGAAGCATCAAATTCATTTTTTTGCTCGCCGAAGAAAAGCTTTAGGGCTTCTATCAGCGTGTCCTCACCAAAAAGTGTGGCAAGATACATGGCACGTCCTTTGCCATAAGAGTTTTCTGTGATAGCTGCGTGTACTCCCCAGTGCTTGTGCTCATACATAGCAACAGGTGTGGCAGTGGTACAGTCAACCATCTCCATCCAGTCACGCGCTTTTGATGATTTGCCGCCACAACTTACGGTGACATTGTCAGGCAGGGTGAACTCATCGTACTGTATGCCGAGAGCCTTGTTTATAATATAAGGCTGTACGTCATGGCGTATTTTAAGGTGTTCATCCGAAAAAGCAGATTTAAAGGTCACCACCATATTGCCGCCGTTTGCAACAAATTCATTTAAGGCATTGAGCACATCATCTGTTGCGCTATAGAGTGCAGGCACAAGTATATTCTCATATGAAGCAAAAAGTGCCGGGTCGGCAGGAATCACGTCGTACTCAATGTTCATCAGATACAGGGCATCGCAAAGCCATCTGAAAACGGTATTGTAATTGGAGTCACTTTCGTTGTTCAGCTTAAATTCATTGAGTCCTGTAAGAGAAGAGTTGTCAGCAATAATCGCAAACTTGTTTGTCTTTTTCAAATTTACCAGCCTGTGTCCGTATTTTTTTAGTTCGTTTCCGATGACACTGCACTCCTTATAAAGCCGGTTCGGTCTAAGGTCGTGGGAGAGCACGCCCTTCCAGTAGCTTTCTATGGCATTGTGGATAGAATGCCAGTGCCAGTATTCAACCATGCATGCACCGTTTGCAATGTGACTTATGGCCTGCAGGCGCAGCTGTCCCGAATAAGGAAGCCATGGGTGATTTCCGGCTGCCTCGGTCTCAAGTACCAGATAATTATCACCTTTTATGCCCCTTGCAATATTGCCGCAGGCGGTAATCTCGCGGCCGCTCAGACTGCTCTGGGAAGGGTGATATATATCGCAGCCTGCGATATCCATACACTTGGCAGCCTCGTACTGATTGACCTCAGGCTGCATGCCGTAAGAGTAATCATGCCATTCAAAGTCGAAATTGTGAGTGATGAACTGGTCATCTCTCTTGTATTTTTTGACGATATCGGCCTGCCATGCAAAAAAGTCTGTCACGAGCTTTCTCTGGAATTTTTTGTATTCCGCATCAAGACTCATATTTATGGTGCCGCGGATATCAGGAAAGGCATCCCAGTCATCCACACGGTTGCTCCAGTAATCAAGTCCAAACTCCCTGTTAAACTCGTCAATGTCAGGAAATTCATTTTTCAGATATTCTACGAATTTAGCCTGTGCGTATTTGGAACAGGTGTCATAGGGCTTGGTCTCATTGTCGAGCTGGAAGCCGATCACGCAGTCGTAGTCCTTTACCTGCTCCATGAGCTTTTCAATGATAATCTGTGCATGGTGCAGATAGTCAGGGTTTGTGATATCCATGTTCTGGCGGTGGCCGTAGAGCTCTTTGCCGTTATGTGTTACAGCGAGAATATCGGGATATTTTTTTGCAAGCCATGATGGAACAGCATATGTAGGTGTTCCGACAATGACCTTCAGCTTATATTTTGCTGCGCAGTCAAGCATGCGGTGCAGGTGTGTAAAATCAAATACTCCCTCCTTAGGCTCCCATGTGCTCCAGGTGGATTCGGCAATCCTGATAACATTCATGCCGGCATCGCGTATCATCTTAAAATCTGTTTCTATGCGGTCGTAAGGCATATATTCGTCGTAATATGCCACACCATATAATATTTCGTTAAAATTCATTTATATGTACCTCCAATAGTTACACTATAAATATACGTTAGTAAATGAATGGTGTAAACATTAAATCATCAGAAAGCAAAATGTTGAGCGAATATGCGTGGAAGAATGAGTCAGTTGCGCAAAAATTGCATGTCTAGGATGACAAGTGTATGAAGATAGGTTATAATGAAAAACAATAGAGTTGCGCAACAAATAAAAGTTGTTCAGTGATTAATCACATATAGATGAAAGAGGCGGCAGAATGAGTAACAATATCACGATATCAGATGTAGCAGAGGCACTTGGCGTTTCAAAGACAACAGTAAGCAGGGCTATATCGGGGAAGGGCAGGATAGGCGCTGCAACAAGAAAAAGAGTGCTTGAATATATACAGGAGCATGATTATAAACCTAATGTAATAGCCAGGGGGCTTGCACAGTCAAAGACATTTAATATATGTGTGGTGATGCCGGGGGATTATGCACTTGTCGATCTGCCTTTTTTCCAGGAAGCTATAATGGGGATTCAGGAGATAGCAGGTATGATGGAATACGACCTTTTGCTTTGTATAGGCTCAGGCAATGATATGGCGGGGCTTAGGCGTATCATACAGAATCATAAGGTGGATGGAGTGGTGCTGCTTCGTACGATGGTAGATGATCCACAGGTGACATTCTTGCAGGAGCGCAGGATACCGTTTGTCACAGCTGGCTCATGCAAATATAAGGATGTAAAGCAGATTGACCATGACCATAGAAGTGCCTGCAGGGAGCTGACATCAATTATGCTCATGCGTGGCATGAAAAATATGGCGCTTCTCGGTGGAAGAGAGGATATTGTTGTAAATCAGACCAGATACGCAGGCGTAGTGGATGCCCATGAGCAGTTTGGAAAGAAAATAAATGACAATCTTGTATTTTTAAACCTTGAAGGAAAAGCATATGTCGAAAAGGCTGTAGATGATGCAATTGACAGAGGCTGCGACTGTCTGCTGTGTATGGATGATGCAGTTTGTGCGCAGGCCATGAGACGGCTCCGCGAAAGGCATATAAAGGTGCCGCAGCAGGTGAAGGTGGCTTCATTTTACAACAGCTCAGTGCTGGAAAATAATGTGCCGTCCATTACATCGCTTTCATTTGATTCAAAGGAGCTTGGAGCAAGAGCCTGCAAGAATCTGCTCAGACAGATAGAGGGTGAAGAGACTGAGAACAGGACACTTCTGCCGTATGAGGTAGTGTTAAAGGAGTCCACACAGTAAATTATATAAGTATGTAACTGTTTGGTACATTCACAGTTACGAGCCGAAAGAAGTAAAAGCCGGAGCCGACAAATTGTCAGACTCCGGCTTTTGTTTTATATGGTTTTAAAACTGTTAAATCATCGCCAGATAAACCGTTGCGAGTGACACAACAATCTGGATAATTGCAAATCTGAAAACAACCTGTGCATTTGACCAGCCGAGCTTCTTTCTGACGTGGTCATGGATAGGAGTTGTGGTATTCTTTAAAATATGTATCTTCAAAAATCTAAGAAGAGAAACCTTTACGAGTCCAAGTCCACCGTCGATGATAAGCACGAGGGCTGCCAGTATGTAGATGAATGGGCTTTGTGATTTAAGAGCACAAATAGCTATGAATATACCCATGGCTCTTGAGCCTGCATCACCCATCAAAAGCTTGCTAGGTGTGGCATTGTACCACAGATATCCGAGCAGACATACCGCAAATAATAAAATACAATAGTTGAAGCTGTCAGCTATTTTGAGCACTGAATCAAGCACGAAGAAGGTCATTATGGTAATGATGGTAAGTGTTCCGGAAAGACCATCAACACCGTCTGAACAGTTTGTGACATTGATTGATACCCAGACTAAGATGACTGTAAGTATTCCAAACACAACAGGTGGAATATTTACAGAGCCGCCAAATATGGCAAAGGTGATTGTGCTTGAGTTGAAATGCAGATACACAACTGCCACAACAATGGCAACCGCAAAATCAAGTGCGCCCTTTAAATACTCGCCCCATGGCTTTTCTGCCGCATCGTCAAAGTAGCCTGTGAGCATCTCAATAACTATAAGCACAAGATAAATGGCGATCTCCGCATTGATTTGTGAGAAAAGCAGTGCCGATATCACAAATGTGAATATAAAGATAATACCGGCTCCTCTCGGCTTCCCGGCTGAAAGCTTTCCGTCCACAGCAAACTGTCTGCCGAGGTCCTTTGGTAAAAATTTATTTAATTTTGCAATAGCAATACATGTGAGTGCGAATGCAAAAATCACTCCGATGAAAGCTATTATCGACATATCTGCCGAAGTCAAATAAGAAATCATATAGTCCTCCTTTGATATTGTATTACAACCTCATTCATTATATTAGTCTGACAAAAAAAAGTAAAGTTTTACTTGCAATTTTAAATAATTGTGTTATTATACTTATATGCTTTAAAGCGTTGAAGCATTAAAACTTTAAAATGTAACATCAAGCTACAGTAATATCTATATTTGTTACAATAATATTTATACTTGGAGGAAACAAAAATGGCTCAGAAAGGTGATTTAATGACAGCACGCCCTGATATCCGCGTGCTTGACGCTACCATTAGGGATGGAGGACTGGTAAACAACTTTATGTTTACAGATGATTTTATCAATGCTCTTTATCGTGCAAACGTAAAGGCAGGCATCGACTATATGGAGTTTGGTTATAAAGCATCTAAGGAGCTTTTTGATGTAAATAAATTCGGCAAATGGAAGTTCTGTGATGAGGCAGCTATCCGTGAGATAGTCGGAGACAACAACTCTGATATGAAGATTTCTGTCATGGCGGATGTCGGCAGATGTGACTACAAGAAGGATATTCTCCCTCGCGAGGACAGTGTGATTGACATGGTGCGTGTGGCTACATATGTACATCAGATGCCAGCAGCAATCGAGATGATTGAGGATGCCAAGTCCAAGGGCTACGAGGTAACCTGCAACATCATGGCCATCTCAAATACACAGGAATCAGACCTTGATCAGGCACTTGACATGGTTGCCAAGAGCTCTGCAGACGGCATATACATCGTAGACAGCTACGGAGCTCTCTACCCTGAGCAGATTCGCCGCACTGCCGATAAATACACAGAAATTGCTGAGGCAAACGGAAAGTTCGTAGGAATGCACGCACACAATAATCAGCAGCTTGCATTTGCAAACACCATAGAGGCAGCAGCCCGGGGAGTCAGCCTGTTGGATGCAACAATGATGGGCATGGGACGAGGCGCAGGAAACTGTGCGATGGAGCTTTTACTCAGCTTCCTCAAAAATCCAAAATACAACGTATTCCCTGTACTCAAATTCATTGAAGAGCATATGCTTCCGCTCAAGGAGAGCGGTGCTGTATGGGGCTACGATATTCCATACCTGCTCACAGGACGATTAAATCAGCATCCATCAGCAGCCATTGACTACATCAAGTCAGGAGAGACACATTACGCTGATTTCTACACAGATTTGCTTGATAAATAAAAATAGATAGATGTATATAAAACAATCCGCTATGCCAGATTTTGGTGTAGCGGATTGTTGTTTATATGTTATAGTAATTTTTTGTTGGTGATAAATCATAAAGATGAGAGATAATTCCTCTGCTTTTAGCTGTTAAAGATAAATAGATAACAAAAAAATGATATTTATAACATCACAAAAATGTGATATAATTTACAAGTAGATTATGATTTGCAATGTAGGGAGAAAACATGGGTATCAAATTATTTCTGAATGATTATTATGATCTTTTAAAGTTTATGCATGATAATGAAGTAGTGATTTTGGATGAAAAAGTGATTCCATTAACACAGCAGGAGATAGCGACAACTTTAAAATGTAGTAAAATGAAGATTAACAGTATGTTTAGTATTTTGCAAAAGCAAGATTATATAGAGCAAAAAACAAGAGGCAAATATGTTTTGACGGATAAAGCAGAAAACATAATTGAAACAATAGAAACATTACAGTAGTTACAGATAAGGAGCAATATATGCCTACATTAGACTGGATAGGAAAAGACAAAGTAATTAATCATCATAAAGATGTTCCGTATAAAGTACTTGAAAGAAAGTATAGTTTTGATGAGAGTGGTATGCACAAAGAGGATATTCACAGCAATAACATGATAATTCATGGTGACAATCTTGAAGCCTTGAAGTCGCTTCTTCCACAGTATGAAGGAAAAATCAAATGTATATACATAGATCCACCTTACAATACCGGAAATGAAGGATGGATATATAATGATAACGTAAATGATCCAAAGATAAAGAAGTGGCTTGGAGAAGTCGTTGGTAAAGAGGGGGAGGATTTATCAAGGCATGATAAATGGCTATGTATGATGTATCCAAGACTTGTGCTGCTACAAAAATTATTGGCAGATGATGGGGCTATTTTTATCAGTATTGATGATAATGAACACGCTAATTTGCTATTAGTATGTAATGAAGTATTTGGAAGTAATAATTTTATACAAGATATAATTTGGAATAAACGTGTGTCACCAGCTCGAGATGCGAAATTTTTTAGTACAGATCATGAATATATTCTTGTGTATTCAAAAAATAAAGAATCATTAACTACTCATTTTTTGCCTAGAACAGAAAAGAATAATTCATATTACAAAAATCCAGATAATGATCCAAGAGGACCTTGGAATTCTGCTGCTTATACATGTAATAAATCAAGGGATGAGAGACCTAATTTGTATTATCCAATCACAAATCCATATACAGGTGAAAAAATTTTACCAAAGGAAAGCGCAGTGTGGGCTTATTCGGAAGAAACTTATCAACAGCATGTTAGAGATAATCTTCTGTATTGGGGAGTAAATGGTGAGGCTAAGCAACCGAGAAAAAAAGCTTTTCTTTCAGAAGTTGGTGATGTAGTACCACGTTCTGTGTGGAGTCACTCGGATGTGGGGAGTACTCAAAAAGCTACTATGGAGAATAATACAATTTTTAACATGAGAGCATTTTCTTATCCAAAAGTATCTACACTTGTTGAAAGAATTATACAAATAGCATCAGATAAGGACTCAATTGTTCTAGATTCTTTTGCCGGTTCCGGTACAACAGCTCATGCTGTTTTGAATATGAACAAGTCAGACGGAGGCAATAGAAAATTTATTCTTGTAGAAATGGGGGATTATGCAGATACAATTACTGCGGAGCGTGTGAAACGAGTAATAAATGGTTATGGAGAAGGAAAGAACGCAGTAGAAGGAACAGGTGGAAACTTTTCATACTATGAATTAGGAAATCCATTATTTATGCAAGATGGAACGATAAATGATGAGGTAGATATAACTGAAGTCAGAAAGTATGTCTGGTATACAGAGACAAATGGCAATGAGTATAAAGAAGATATACAGGAAAAGTATTTTCTTGGTTCATATAATGATACAGCCTATTATTTTTATTATGAAAAAGATAGGGTAACAATACTTGATTATGAATTTTTGACAAGTGTACATAAGAAAGAACAGGCATATGTTATATATGCGGATTCCTGCGCATTGTCAGATAGTGACTTACAAAAATGGAATATCACATTTAAGAAAATACCAAGAGATATTGAACATATCTAGAAAGGAATGAGATATGGAATTAAAAAAATATCAGTTACAGGTAATAAAGGATTTAGACAGATTTTTAGAATTGCTGATAGAAAAGCAGAATATAAGTAAAGCCTATAATGCTTTGTGGAATGAAAAAGGAATTAATGTTGGAATAGACGGCATGCCACCATATAATCCTGAACTAGCAGGTGTTCCTCAGGTTTGCTTTAAAGTTCCAACGGGAGGAGGAAAGACTTTTCTGGCAGCAAATTCACTCAAACCGATATTTGCTTCTATGCCACATATACATCCTAAGGCAGTAGTATGGCTTGTACCTTCAGATGCTATCTTGTCACAGACATATAAGACATTAACAGATAAGAATCATGCATATAGAAAGAAGATAGATGTTGATTTTGGAAATAAAGTAGAAGTTTACTCAAAGCAACAGCTCCTGAATGGACAGAATTTTAATCCAACATCAGTAAGTGACAATTTGTCTATTTTTGTATTAAGTTACGATTCATTTAGGACAAGTAAAAAAGACGGAAGAAAAGCATATCAGGAAAATGGTAGTTTATTACCATTTGTAAGATTTAAACAGGATAGCAGTAATTTATTAGAAGATACAGATGAAACTGCTTTAATTCAGGTTATTCGCAAACTGAATCCTGTTGTTATTGTTGATGAGAGCCACCATGCAACTAGCAAACTTAGTAAGGAAATGTTACAGAATTTTAATCCGTCATTTGTACTTGATCTAACGGCAACACCGAAGAAGGGAAGTAATATAATTTCATTTGTAGATGCCAGACAGTTAAAAGCGGAAAATATGGTAAAATTACCTGTAATTGTATACAACAGAAAATCACAGGAAGATGTTTTTATATCTGCTGTATCATTAAGAAGAAAGCTGGAATTGGAGGCGGTTCAGGGACAAAAAAACGGCGGTAAATATATTCGTCCTATTGTATTGTTTCAGGCACAGCCTAAAAACAATGCTGACAGTACAACATATGAGAAGATTAAGCATACTTTAATGGAGATGGGAATACCAGAGTCTGAAATTGCAATAAAAACAGCAGATAAGGATGAACTAAAGAATATAGATTTGAGTAGTTCGGATTGCAATATTAGATATATTATAACAATTAATGCATTGAAAGAAGGGTGGGATTGTCCTTTTGCATATATACTAGCTACAGTTGCAAATAGAACATCGAGTATAGATGTGGAGCAGATATTAGGTAGAATTTTAAGATTGCCTAATACAAAAAAGAATAAAAGCGAAGTCTTAAATCTTTCATATGTAATTACATCATCAAATGCATTTTATGCAACCCTTGATAAGGTAGTAGCTGGACTTAATGCAGCGGGATTTACCAGTAAAGATTATAGAGTAGATGACTGTGAAGAGGTAGTTGATGAACAGCAGACAACACAAGAAGTTAATAGTCAAACAGAACTGCCACTTGACAATATTCAAGTTGGTAATGATGATAAAGATACAGACGAACTTGATAGATTAAATGTAGAATTAATGAAGATGCAGTTGGAAACATTGGAGAATGAATCTGCTGAAACAGGAAAAGAAGATAGTTCAGTATCATCTAATGCGATTAACGATATGCTTGAACATGCAAAATCACAGAATGAATTGTATTGGCAAGAATTTCAGGAGACAGAAGAAAATTATGTACCTGTACCACCGGAAGTAGGGGATAAAATTAAGCATTATAAATTGAACCAATTATTTGCAGATGAAGCTAGCAGTATGGAAATACCACAATTTATGATTGAGACAGGACGTTCTCTGTTTTCTGAACATGTGCAACAGCCTCTATCCAAGGAAAATTTATATGCAGGATTTTCTTTATTGGATAAAGATACAGCTATAGATTTTGATAGTGTGGATTCTGAAATAGCCCGTATAGATATTGATGATTCTGATGCAATGCCTAAAGCATGGAAATTGCAGGGATTCGACAATCAAAATGTGAAAAAGTGGTTTGATGAACAGCCATCAGATAGAAAAATACGTTTGTGCAAGGATATGATAATAAAGAAATTATCAAAGAATAATGCGGTAAATGATAGAGATTTGGGTATATATGTAGACAGAATTATTCAGAACCTGACTGAGGACCAATTAACAGATATGGAACAGACCCCAGGCATCTATGTTTTGAAAATTAATAAAAAAGTTAATTCTCTTTTGAATGAATATGCAAAGAAAATGTTTTATGAGTGGGTTGAACAAGATAAAATCTCGTGTCTGCCATCATATAAATTACCGAGAGAGATATCACCGACAAATACTATTGCATCGATTCCAAAATCTTTGTATAGCGAAGAAGAAAACTTTGATACAGAATATGAACGAAAAGTTGTTATGGAATTATCTTCTTTGAACAATGTAAGATGGTGGCATAGAAATATAGCAAGAAAAGGATTTTCAATCAATGGTGCAATAAACGCATATCCAGATTTAATGGTAAAAACAGAAAGTGGCAAGCTGCTTCTGATTGAAACAAAAGGAGACCAACTTGAAAATTCAGAGTCCAAAGAAAAAGCAGAAACTGGGGCAAAATGGGCTGAAATGGCTGGAAGAATGTACAAGTATTATATGGTGTTTGAAACAAAGAATCCTGGATATAATGGTGCATACTCATATGAAGAGTTTATGAGGATTGTTAAAGAGTTGTAGTAAATAGAAAGGAAAGTATGTATTGATGCGTAGAGAAAATCCAAGATGGGAGTATAGAAGAGAAACATCAGCATACGATGAGTCTGATTATAGGAGTAAATTTTATAAGGGTAAATGGGAAAAAGCTTGGATAAAAGATAGAATCCAATATGCTTCAGATAAAAAAATAGAATTATATGAATCGATGTGGGAAGGTTATATAGATAAAACAGAACATATGCCCAAAAGTTTGTTTAAATTTTTTCCATTTAATCATAATAGTTTAAAATGTATAGAAAACAATTCTGTTTTCATGAATAACCCTAGTAATTTTAATGATCCATTTGATTGCTTACTGTGTGCAAATGAAAATGAATTTCTCAAATACTGTTTATTGGATTATCTGAAAGAAACGGACGCTGTTGGACGAGAGATATTATCACAAGATGAATTGAATAAATTGGAATATAGTTTTTGCGGTAATTGGGAACAGTATAGTGGAAGTATATATAATACTTTTGATAGTGTTGTTACTCATATCTGTTATGATCCTGAATTAAGAAAAGAACGTAAAGGAAGCGATGAAATTAGTCGGAAAATATATTATGATAGGATAAAATATGAAAATGGACTAAAAGAGCTAAGAAAAAATACGATACAAGTAACTTCGTTTGCTAATATTAATGATTTTAAGTTGACTTCTTATATGGAATTATGGGCACATTATGCACAAAATCATGAAGGTTTTTGTGTTGAGTACGATTTAACACAACCTATTGCAGATTCAAGAGAAAATGCAATGATTTTAGGGGGATTATTGCCTTGCGAATATGGAGCAAAACAGATTATTTTAAGTAAAAGAAAAATATACAAGTATATAAACAAAATCCCGCTTACAGCATATGAACAGATGGAACTTGATAAAAGTTTAATGCTGTCATTTATCACAAAATCTTCATCGTGGAAATATGAAAATGAATGGCGACTTTTGCTGCCTGTGGATATATGTAAAATATATGACAATATGATACCATTCTTCCCGATAAAGGCAATTTATATTGGATGCAGAATGCCTAGGGATAATAGAGAGTATTTGTATTGTTTGGCAAAACGTAGGGATATTAAAGTTTATGATATGTCGATGCATGAATATAATTTTGAACTTGAAGGTGAGTATTGCGAAACCAATATAAATAATTATTTTCAATCAAAGGAAGAGAAGAGACAGAAAGAGTTAAGAGATAGTAAATATAAATTTTGGAAATAAAAGAGCTTAATAGATATCTTCAAGGATACATAAGAGAATGTTTAGAAAGTATTTGCAAAATATAGGTGACGGAGTGTGCAAAGATAAATGCGTTGAAATGGGAAAAATATTGGAAGATGCTGCGAAGGAGAACGTATGGATGATATAGAAGACACTAATTATAAGTTTAATTCCCAAGATATTGAAAATATATGGTATATATTCTTTTGTTTAGCAGATTCAACATTTTCGTCTGTAGATGTATCTTATGGAAAAAAAGGACCATATATGTTATCAGGAGAGACAATGATGTCAATATGTAAAACCCTAGAGACTATTGATTTTTGTTGTTATAGAGATGCCTACTCGGATGCGTATACTTTATTACGGAAGTGTAGGGATGATTTAATGCAGTATTTATTTGTATTGAATGTTATACAGAACAAACATGGTTTAACGGATGAAGAAGCAGAAAAATTCACCATAAACTCGGAATCTATGATGAAAATGATAGAGTTAGATGTGTCTATATTGGTTTCAGGTGAAAGAAAAACAGACGCAGAACTAGCTATGGAAAAATGGATTTATAATGTATTAGAAAGCTCAGAAAACAAAGAAGATATAAAAAAATTTTTTGATACATCAAAATACAAATCATATTTGGTAAGTAATAATGAAAAAGTCAAATATATTTTTGAAAATTTTCTTGTAGATAAGTGGTTGAGAGAGGACAGAAAGTTAAATAATTATGTCCATGCGAATGGCATTAGATTTGTAATGGATAATTATGTATATCAGAACAAAAAGGAAGATAAACATAAAGAACTTATAGAGACACTTCAAAATATTACGGATATATTTTTGAGTTTGTTGTCAGTTATAGATAGTATTAAATTTCATTCATCAGATTATCTTGATGCTTTAGAAATGGAAATGAAGCCCCAGGAGGGAAGTCAATATTGGGTATGTCCAATAATTGTTGAATATATGAATGACAGGTTTGATAAGAAACTATTACAGTATATTCAGAATAATGAAGGAAATGGGATGCAATTTATGGCAGAATATTATAATCAAAATAAAGGGTAGGAGGATGAAATATGGATTGGACAAAATTTAATAATCATGGAGAATCCCCTAATCATGCATTTGAAGTAATGTGCAATATTCTGTTTAAATGTTGGTTGAAAAAGGAATATAAAGATAATATTTCTCACTTTGCGTTTGTAAATGGAAGTGGTGGAGATGGTGGTGTAGAAGCATATGGACTTTTAAAATCAGGTGATATTATTGGTGTTCAATCAAAGTGGTTTCCGCAGAAAATGGAAGCATCCCAATTTAAACAAATTGAAAATTCATTTTATACGGCAATTAAAGTTCGTCCTGAATTAAAAAGATATATTGTTTGTATCCCTAGAGATTTTACATCAAAGAAAATGGTGAAAAATAATCAAGTCGCTAGGGATACAGAAGAATCAAAGTGGATAAATCTATGTGAGAACATTAATAAAGAATATCCGGATGTCGTAATTGAATTATGGGATGAGACAAGTATACAAGAAAAATTATGTCTGCCAGAAACACAGGGATGTTATAGGTATTGGTTTGAATACTCAGATGTGTTTGAAACAGAGATTTTGACATCATATCAAAGGGCAATAAATAGTTGGGCAAAAACAAAGTACATACCTGATTTGTATTCGACAGGTTATATTCATGACAAACTTTCATCTTTTACCGGTAGTTTTGAAGCTACAAAGAAAAAATATGATATGACTCAAAATATATATGCTATAGTTCAGAAGCTGAAAAGAGCATATGAAGATATATTGAGATTGCAATTTCCAGAAAACGAAAAGGCACTTTTTGAAAAGGTAAAATCAGATATTTCCGTTCTCGGAGAGTGGTTATGTATTATTAGAGAAATAGGTTCATTAGTTGCTAGTGGTTCTGACATAGAAAGGGACAATTTTGAAAAAAAATTTGAACTTAATTGTGATTCTTCGGAGTTAAAAGATAGTTCGTTGCATTTTAGCTATTATAATCATTTTCATGAAGTAGAAAGTATTTTGGATAATATTGAAGATGATTTTGAGCAGTTTAAGCGTTGTATGATTTCTGATAGTCATAATAAGATTATTTTTCTCGGTAATCAGGGAACTGGAAAGACGGCAGGAATTGTTAGTGAAATTGATCTGATGCTCCAGGATAAATCATTTCTTCCAGTATTAGTGCAAGCAAAGGATTATAGGAAAGGTGATAGTTGGTTATCCATTTTGACAAGAACTATAGGTCTATCAACGACATGGAGTGAATTAGAGTTGTTTCAAGCTTTAGAGAATGCAGCCTTGTTGAGAAATAGATATTTGAATGAAAGTTGTGATATTGTAGTTCAACCTAAATGCTTAATATGTGTAGACGGAATAGATGAAGCTTCTTCATGGAGCTTTTGGAAGGAACGAATAGAGGAAACGCAAGTCTATGAAGGTATTTTTCCAAATGTAAAATTTGTTTTTTTATCAAGACCATATGTATTTCCTAGATATTATGATTTGGATTACCGAGAATGTTTTTATACATTGCCAAGTAGTGGAGATGTGTCTGTAAATGAATTATTTGATGATTATATAGCATTTTATAAGATTGATTTATGTGGTAATTATTGGATAAAAGAAATATTGAGTACACCTATGGCACTCAAATTATTTTGTGATTTATATGGCAATAGTAGTGTAGGAAATTTAGATAAAAATTCGCTTGTAATTACTAAGTTGTTTCAGAAGAAAATTAATTCTGTTGAAGAGTCATACAGAAAACAAGAAAAAGAAACAAACCAACAAAGTATGATAAAAACAATATTGGTTAATATAGCTACATTGTTAACTAATAAGAATGAATTGACATTTGAGGATATCTTTAATGAGAGTAAGGAACCAATAAAAAGTCATTTGGAGGATTTATTATTTTTTATTGAAAAAGAGGGGTTCATATATTCGCATCAGATTTGTGAAGATGAGTTTAGCGAGCCAGTGATTGTATATTCATGGGGAATGCAGCCCGCATTCGATTACCTGATAGGAAGAAAATTATATGATGCCATTAGGAACGGAAAAAATATTCAAATTGAGTATACTAATGGTATTTATCAGATGCTTTCACTTATAGTTATAGAGGAAGATGGAAAACTAATTTCAGAATATTCAAATATTAAATTAGAAGAATCTGTTTTATTTGATTTGATATGCTATACATTAGCGAATACATCTGTTGAAATTGCGTCTAAATATCGTGATTATGTAAAAAAATTAATGCATTATTCAGAGGCTGAGTTTAGAGAAATAGTTAATAGAGTTATTATTCCTGTAAGTGAAATTAATAACCATCCTTTGGGAGGAAAGCTGCTTGATGAATTTTTAAGAGGCTTTGATAAACCAGCTCAAAGAGATATATGGTGGTCAATTCCAACATACTTACGAAATAATTATAATGCTAGTTGGCGAACATTTTCAGAGCTGGATTTGTCGATGATTGCACTATCAGATAAAGACAATTATATGGGCAAGCCATTAATTTTGGTATGGAGGTTGTCGTCGGTAGATAATGATGTTAGGCGTGATTGCAGACTTAAGTTAACAGAGTGGGGAATCAACAATCCATATGAGTATTTGGACTTATTGTTATATTGTGCAGATATCAATGATGAACAGATTGTAGAAGATATATTTGCAATAGCATATGGAATTGCGCTTGGGAAGTTTGTTCAGAAAGAATATCTTGAAAAATTATCATCTTGGATAGTTGAGAATGTTTATTCAGAAGAAGGTCTTTTTAAGTATGAAAATTCTGCAATTAGGTATTATTGCAAAGGCATTGTTAAGATTGCAATATCAAAAGGACTATGTGACGCAGAATGTGAAAAGAGAATATCAGAGAAATATATCAGAAAAAGTTCATTTATGCCTGCTTATAAAGACTCTTTTGATTCAAAAAGACTTTCTGGATATGGTCCAATATATTATGATTTAGCTCGATATGTATTATGTGATCATTTGGATAGATTCTTTTGTATTAACTATAAAACTAGAGAGTATCTAAGAGAAGCAGAAGAATTTATTGAAAAATATAAGAAGAAATACGATGTAGATATGCTTGAACCGGAAGGATTGATTATCTCTATTGCATTTCAATATTTACTAAACCAAGGTTGGGATGAAAAGATATTTTGGGAATGTGAAGATAAAAATAATTTAGGTATTGATATATGTATACGGAATACTTATATGCGATCTACTCATGGTGCAAAGTCTAAAGTAATGACTGTAGCCGAAAAATATGTTTGGTGTGTGAAGCATCGTATGGAAGCTGTATTTGCAAGTCAACTGCAGTATAACTATTATGGACAAGGTGTCAGGTATATAAGTGATTATTATGAAATTGATGACTTTACCAACACATATCAAGATTATGTTAATAGTAGATATACTAAGATAGAGGATAAATGGATTCATACAGATCAAATGGTTAAAACTCCGTATAAAGAGTTTTCTGCTGAGAATATTGAAAAATGGATGAAAAAGAAAGATACTCCTGATTTTACAGTATGGTTGGGTGAAAAAACAGATGCCAGAATATTGTATGCATATACGAATATTGTTAATGAGGTATTGGGCATAGAAGAGGCTATATGGATTTCTTCAGGGATTGTAAAAAATAATGATTTTGAAAAATTGATTGCAGAAGTGAATGTATATTCAGAAGAACGTTCAGAGTTATTGAATGTGGCAGAATTTCATTCATATGTTGAAACTTGTGGCTTTTATACACCGCAGGAAGTTTGTGCAGTTCAATCTGTTAAAGAAGCAAATGAGAGTATCAATATAGGGAATGAAAAAAATGTAATACAAGTTTATAAGTTGGTTGCTACATGTTTATCTGAACATATTGAAAATATAGAAAAAACATTTTATTTACCAAGCAGAATTGCCAGAATATTAACGGGTATAACATATGGTGATGGATATGAGTATATAAATGATAATAATGAAGTGGTATGCAAATATTCAGATGTTAGTAAAGGAGAGAATAATCAACAGGAATGTCTGCAAATCAATTCGCATATACTGGAATCTTCTTTAAAAGAAAATGATTACAGGATGTTTTGGGTGTTTAGGGTATATCGTAGTCCATCTAGTAAGGCTTATGAGCTTTATGGAAATGATATTACTCATGATACAGATAGAAGCTATATAGTCTGGTTTGATGAAGAGAAAAGTAGATATATTGAATTAAAAGAAATTGAGCCCGTAATAGCAGAAAATAATAATGATTATGTGTTAAAAGTTAAATCTTTATATGACGGATTGGATGATTAAATTAAAACTTAGGGTTAAAATAGGAGGTATGGGTATTGATATATACAGAAAGTGAATTGAAAAAGAAAATATATAAAATGATTGAAGAGTTTGAAAGTGAAGTTGTAGAGTTTAAGGAGGCAACGAGCAATTATTCATTTAATGATATTGGAAGATATTTTTCTGCTTTGGGGAATGAGGCAAATATAAGGGGTCTTAACGAAGCTTGGTTGATTTTTGGAATAACAAATGATAAACAGATTAAGGGGACTAATTATAGAAAAGATGGAAATCTTCAATCCCTGAAAAAAGAAATAACCAACGGAACGAATGAAAAACTCACTTTTTATGATATATATTGCATTGAAATGGAAGGGAAGAGAGTTATTGCATTTCAGATTCCACCGGCAATTCCAGGTATAGTTACTACATGGCATGGAGCATCTTATGCAAGAGAAGATGAGTCTTTAGTTCCACTACCTATGAATAAGATTGATTTGATACGAAGTCAGGTTGGAAGGGACTGGTCTAAGGAAATAGTGCCAGAAGCAACTATTGATGATTTGGATTCTGAGGCAATTGCATATGCTAGGAAGATGTTCATAAGACGAGAAGAAAACAGAACAGGCGCATCAGATATAATTGAGAGGTTATCTGATATAGAAGTACTCAATAAAGCTGGACTTACATTTAAAGGACAGATTACAAGAACAGCGTTAATGTTACTTGGTAAAAAAGAATCAAGCTTTTACTTTGATGGTTTTGTTCCGAGAATTACATGGACATTATATAATGCTGATAAATCAGTAAAAGCATATGAACATTTTGATATGCCTTTACTGCTGGCGGTTGATAAAGTATATGGCAAGATCAGAAATGAAAAATATAGATATATTGCAGACCAGACAACATTGTTTCCAGAAGAAGTGGATCAATATAATCCTAATTTAGTAAAGGAAATTATCAACAATTGTATAGCTCATTCTGATTACAGATTGCGTGGGAAAATAAATCTTGAAGAGTATGAGGATCATCTTGTTTTCATTAATGAAGGGGCATTTATTCCTGAGACAGTAGAACAGGCATTGGAGCCGGGATATAAACCTCCATATTATAGAAATGCATTTTTGTGTAATGCTATGGTGAATATGTATATGATAGACACAAATTCAATGGGAATTCCGATGATATATGAGATACAGAAAGGTAAATGCTTTCCATTGCCAACATTTGATTTAGATACTCCTAACAGAGTTGTTGTAACGGTGTATGGAAAAGTATTAGATCCTAATTATACAAGATTGTTGCATGCAAACGACGATTTGGATTTGAGAACTGTATTTCTTTTAGATCAGGTACAGAAAAAGAAGACTATTTCTAAAGAAGATTTTAGTCAACTTAAGTCAAGGAATTTAGTCGAGGGAAGGTATCCAAATATTTTTGTTTCATATAAAGTAGCAAAGGTTGTTGGAGACAAGGCAAATTATGTCAGACAAAAAGGATTAGATGAGGAAGTGTGTATGCATTTTATATTGTCTACACTAAAACTCGGACCAGCCAAGAAATCAGACCTATTGGCGGTACTTAAAGATGTTTTACCGGATGTATTGACTGATCAGCAAAAATCAAGAAAATTATCAAATCTTCTGCAAAAAATGAAGAAAAATGGAATTATTGATGTGCGTGGTATTGCAATAAATTCAGAATGGTATCTCTTGACTAAGGACTAAAACAATATATTTTTTAGTCGAGGATAGTCAAGAGTTTAGTCGAGGATTTAGTCAAGGATAATGCAACAAACAGGAGACTCGCAGGAGCGCATGCTGCAAAATCCGCTGTACGAAGCGGCCTAGAGTCTGTTAGAATTATGTCAAAACACAGCAATGCTCCGACACGACGTCGGGGCAAGGCGTTACCGCGCCATGGACGGCGCGTAAAAGCCGGTTGCGTCAAGCATAGAAAACCTTTAAGCATAATTCTTACAGCCTCTTGGCCGCGTAGTATGAGCGTATTTTGCAGCATGCGCTCCTGCGAGTCTCCGTCATTTTTAACTATCGGGTTTGACCTTTTATATTGCAAAAATATGATTTGTTTATGCGCGTGAAAACCAAAGAGTAATGCGAAACTCGGTATTATTATGTGAAACAATAGCCCGTCCATTCATCTGCTTCATCATAATCGTAATATTTCTGATACCCATGCCGGTGGTATTAAACAGAGAGCTTTTATCTGAGATATGGTTTGTTATCTCGATACCTGCATCTTTACTCCGGTAGATAGAGCTTATGCAGACAGGAGCTTTGATATCTGCATATTTGCATATATTGTTTGTAATATTGTTAAAAATCCGTCCGAGAAAGTTTGAGTTTACAGTGATTTTGAAATCCTTCCATATGAGCTTTTCTATATCAAGTGAAAAGCTGTTTTTACGGAGGATAAAAGCCATCTCAGAGAGATAGTCACCTATTGCACTTTCCATATTGCAAGGAGCGTCAAGCTCAAGAGCTTCTTCATTGCAGGCAAGTGAATAGTCAAAAAGCTGGTCGGTAAGGCCTTTTATTTCGCATATTTTATTGAAAATCACATCTATGTGTTCAGTGGGAATCGCACCCTTTTCATTTTCCATTTTGATAATTTCTGCGTATGATTGCAGCCCTGCGAGAGGAGTGCGGATATCGTGTGCCATGCTTCGTATCAGCATATTCTTTTCATTGATCAATTCGGTTTCAGACTGCTCGACAATGTTTAAAGTGCCATGTATTTGTGTGAGAATATGCCTGAAAATGAAAAACAAAATCATTATTGCTGTAATTAAAGTGAAGAGAGCATCACAAATAAGCAAAGCTTTGAGATATTTTTCCTGATAGTTATTGTATATAAAAATTTTAGCTGTTCTGTCACTAAAGTTTAACGCTTTAAGGTAAACAGATATTTTCTGATTATATAATGATAGATTTTGGGGCTTTTTGAGACATAAAAATTCTGTTGAAACGTAATGTGTTTCATTATCAATGGATATGAGAAAAAATTCGGGCTTTTCTCTTTGAATCCATGTATCAATGCTTTTAAAATCGTTTGACGAAACCTTATTGTCAGACACATATTTTTGAAAGTCTGTAATATACGCAGCTTGTGTATTGTAAATATAGCTGTCGGAGCTTACATATTCATTTATTATTTTTTCCCCGCAAAGGTATATAGCTGTAAATACAGCAATTGAAATCAATAAAGCTATTAAAAATGAAATCAATAAGCTGCTTATGTATTCCTTATATCCGTTAAATTTATTCTTCAAATTTATATCCCTTTCCCCACACTGTTTTAATCAGGTGGGCACAGCCACAGCCGGCTTCAAGCTTATTGCGCAGATTTTTAATATGAACCATAATGGTGTTATTGGAAAACTGTGTATACGGTTCATTCCAGACGCTTTCAAATATATTCTGTGTTGAAAATGTCTTTGTCGGATGAGAAATTAACAGCAGAAGAATCTGATATTCTTTATCCGTGAGAGCAAGCTGTCTGCCATCGTAACTGACATTGTTGCATTTTGTGTATAAGGTTAAGCCACATCGTTCAATAGTGGATGAAGCGGTGGTGTCTGATGCATCTGCATTGTCGTAGACGCGACATCTTCTTATAAGAGCCTGAATACGCGCTATCAGCTCCACGTAGGAGAATGGTTTTACAAGATAATCGTCCCCTCCGGCGGAAAGGGCTTCCATTTTATCGGTTTCAAGAGATTTGGCTGTCAAAAAGAGAATCGGAACATATGATTTTTCCCTGATTTTGCGGCATACCTCAATGCCGGAAATATTTGGCATCATTATGTCAATAATCAGCAGATCAAAGGTTGAGTCAAATTTTTGGAGCCCTTCTTCACCGTCATGCGCTTCTTCGATGAAGTAACCTTGATTTTCAAGCAAAATTCTAAGTGCATTTCTGATTGTTTCGTCATCCTCGATAATGAGTAGTTTATCCATACAAGCTGCTCCTTATATAAATGAATAAGATTTATTGTAAAAACAAAAGTGATATAAATATAATAGCACATAAAAACACAATATGCGCTTAATAAAATCTGAAAAATTCTGAAGAAATCTGAAGCTTGGATGTACATGACAATGAAAAATTCAGAAATTTTCATAATAAATTAAGTCGAATTTTCAGAAATATGAGATACTATATAAGCATAGACGTCTATGGTAACAATGCGGTAGTAAAAAACACAAGGAAAGGAAAAAATGAGACAGCAATTAAACAGAATTATAAGTGATAAAAAAAGTATAGGAATGATAATTTTTATGCTCGTAATTCCAATTTTGGATATTGTACAGATTTATTATCAGGATATTATTAAAATTAATGGAGAAATGGGGAAACCCTATCCGTTATATGTCACATTTTTATCATGCTATTCACAAGGACACATATTTCAAATGATTTATCTGTGGTTTTTACCATTATATTTGCTTGTAATAGTGGGAGAAGAGAGTATTGTTGATTATATTACAGGATATAAGAATATATTGATATGTAAAATGGGAAAAAATAAATATATTTTACAAAAAATGAAATCAGCCTTTATTGTCTCATTTACAATTGTATTTGTAGGACTGGGATTAAATCTTATACTTTCACAAATAGTATTTAATGGGGGAACAAATACACCGTTTGATGCAGAACCATTGAAATATAACAGTTTTGCCATGGCAGAAACATTTCTTTTTGAAATAAGCTATACACATCCATTGACAACGAATATAGTCTACATTCTTATAACGGCAATATTTGCCGGTGTTTTGGGAATGATGGGAGCTGCGTTGGCAATATCTATACACGAAAGAAAGATGGTATATGCGTTGACCTTTGCAATCTGGTTCATACCAATTTTGTTTAAAAATTCATCAATGCATATTTTTCAACCGTTTATGGAATATGGTTTTAATGTTGTTGTTCCAGTGGCGATATGGTGTATAGTGCTTTACATTTTAGTGATTATAACAGCTATTATATGGGAGAAAAAAATTGTTGAAGTATAAATATTTAGTATGTGCTTTAATATATGTGGGATTGTGTAGTATAGATTGTTATTTTTCAAATGTACCTATGCTTAATTCAATAGGGCAGATGGGGATAACGGAGGATGTAATTTTCCTGAATATCCACAATTCAGGCAGTAATTTCTGTGGAATTAAAGAAATATTGGTTGCAGATACAATTCCTGTCTTATTGGGAATATACTATGCATTGGACAAAGAAAAAACATATATATTACTTAGATATAAAACGCGGGAAAAATATAATAATAGCCAGATCAGGATAATTATTGTAATGGCGGCAATATTTTCGGCAGTTCGTCAGATAGTTGATTATATTTTTACGGTGTATAGTTTTAATGGTGCAACAATTAAGAAATATCCATTTGTGCTGTATTCTCTTATGGAATTTGTTGTTATTTGGATTTTCTTTGTCGCGACAGGTCTTTTTTACAAAATACTTAGAGATTGTTTACAAAATGAACTTATTGCTCTTATAGGAGCTTTTGGAGTTAATTTTGTACAATTCTTTTTGATAAAATTTTGGCTCGTTAAGTTTTGGATACCTGGGTTAGATGTTGCTGCAGCATATGATTTTTTGGAAGGAAATAAATCGCCGGTAAGCTGTTTGGGTATTCTTGCAAAAAATATAGTAATGGCAATAGTTCTGTACATAGCAGGAATAGTAACGTTTGCAAAAAGGGATATTTTAAGAAATGAAAAATAAGTGGTTAAACATAATATTGATCATATGCATGATTATTATGCAAAGAGTTGTAATACAAATGAGTGACTATGAGGTATATCAATTACCGTTTGCCAGTACACTTTTTATTTTTGACAACCAAACAAGTAATTTAGTGCAAATTTTATATGCATATATACCATTGCCATTTGTACTTTTTTACTTTTCGGGTAATGCAAGAGAAATTACAACCGGATATGGTAAGCTTTGGCTGATCAGATCTTATAGCAGAGAGAGGTTATACTTAAAAAATGCTATATTATCAGCAGCGAAATTAGCCTGTATAGTAATAGGTCAGACGATTATTTTTTTAATATGTGATGGGACATGGAATAATTTATCAAGTATAAAATTAATACAGGTAATAGTTACATATTTTGTTGGAGTATGGACATTGGTACAATTACAATTTTTACTTGAATTATTTATGGATGCCAGTATTTCAAATATATTTGTAAATATTTTTTGTGTGGTATCACTGATAATTGGAAATAACGTACTGATAAATCGTGATCTAAGCCGGATTGGAGTTATGCTTTTTCCCAATATGCTATTTGGAACGCGTAGTGGGATAATTTATCAAAAAAACATATATGTGAGATACGAAGCTTCAATTACATATGTGATTATATTATTAGTGATTTTAAATATTATTTCAATAATAAAATATAAGAAAACAGACATTTACTGAGGAGATGATATAGTATGATACAATTACAAAATGTAACAAAGAGGATAAAGGAAAATACGGTATTGGATAATGTATCGTATACGTTTAAAAGTGGTTTTGTTTATGGTTTATATGGGCAAAATGGTTCAGGAAAGACTATGCTGCTAAGAGCTATAAGTGGTTTGATAAATCTGGATAGTGGAAGTATTTTCATTGATGGGGAAAAGCTGCATGATAAAATTGAGTTTCCACCTGAGACCGGTATTGTTATAGAAAATATGGAATTGCTGCCGGAATGTTCCGCAAAGAGAAATCTTCAGATGCTTGCAAAGATAAAAAATATTGCTGATGAAAGAAACTTTCCAATTTTTCAAACAGAAATGATTACAGGTGTTGTATCAAGTGAACTTATGAATACCTTAGAAGAAAAACTTGCAAGAGAAACATTAATGCATGGTGTTTTTCTAAATATTCATGGTAAAGGTGTCATTATTAAAGGGGATAGTGGTTCTGGAAAAAGCAGCTTAGTAAGAACTATTGCTGAATTAAATAATAATTATGATGGAAGAATATTAATAAATGGCATAGATTTGACAAATTATGCCCAAGAAGAAATAAGTAAAAAAATAATTTACTTATCAAATAATGACACATTATTCACAGGATCAATTATAGATAACATTTGTTTAGGAAAGACCATCTCATCTTTGTATCATAATTAAATATTTAAAGAAAAAACAATATTAAAAAAGACGATTATAGAAATATGTAAAGATTGCCAAATATTGGATGATATTTTAAAGCTGCCAAATAAATTTGATTATTATATTCAAGATATAAATAATTCCAAACTATCTACAGGTCAAAAACAAAGAATATCACTTGTTAGGGCACTATTGTTACAACCAGAAATATTAATTTTGGATGAGGCATTATCAAATATA
>ENA-OPDW01000690-OPDW01000690.1-human-gut-metagenome-genome-assembly--contig:-NODE-690-length-24597-cov-4.260900_pt1 | contig 24597 bp, 19 predicted proteins | sample MGYA00241264_ERZ501508 | MGnify/ENA primary metagenome ERZ501508 (study PRJEB25962, sample SAMEA2042575) | human gut metagenome | biome: human gut; feature: human-associated habitat; material: faeces...
GGAACTTTTTTTGCTTTACAGGAACACAATTTCCTGTAAAGCAAAAAACTGTCCGTAAACATTTCAGTCTACGGACAGTTTTCTATTATATAATTATACGTTTGGGTCTGTTGGATCCCAATCCTGACCTGCCGGAATCTTAATTGTTGCCGGTTTATCAAACAGCATTGCTGCTGTATCAGAAATTGTTACTGTGGTTCCAAGTGCACAATTATCATAGATCCATTTTGCATCTCTTACGCAGAGTCGCACACATCCATGAGATGCCGGCTGACCAAGCATATTATAGTTACCGGCACTCAGATTGTGACTGGTCATGTTAGAACCAGCTACAGAGTGGAATAATACACCACCTACGATTCTTGTACAATACTGACCATAAGATGGTCCCATCAGGGTATGCCAACGATATTTTGCAGGTGTTGTAAACGTACCTGTCGGTGTTGGTGTGCCTGGCAGTCCAACAGAACATGTAAATGTTTTTACCGGAATATCGTATTTTCCTGTTTCACTCTTTGCATATACCATTACCTGACATGCTACACGGTTTACAGTGATATAGTAGGAAGACTGACGTCCGATGACGCTGTCAAGATCCTGTACCATTGCTCCGGAAGCATTGAAATAATACTTGTAACCATTGATACGTTTCCAACCGGTTGCCATTGCTCCGTTCGATTCAAAATAATACCAGCTGCCTTTGATTCTCAGCCATCTGTTTGCAACTCTGTTTCCATTACTGTCTGCATAATACCAAGTATTTCCTACCTGCTGCCAGCCGGCTCCACCAGTACCTGCTGTTGTCCCAGCACTGCTTCCATATCCAGGAACCCATTTTCCATCAGCCCCTACCCAATAAGAACCGATCCATGTATTGGTTGCCATTGCTCCGCTTCCTGTCACATAATAGTTGCCGATCCAGCGATTTGCTGCCATTGCTCCGCTTCCATCCATATAATACCAGTTGTTTCCTACTTTTCCCCAGCCAGTCTGCATTGTTCCGTCAGAATTACTGTAGTACCAGTTTCCTCCAACTACATACCAACCGGTCGCCATCGCTCCACTTCCTGTCAGATAATACCAACCACTGGCTGTTTTAACCCAACCGGTCTGCATCGCTCCGCTTCCATTCATATAATACCAGGTATTTCCTACTTTTACCCAGCCAGTTGCCATAGTGCCATCAGAGTGACTGTAATACCAGGTTCCTCCAACCATATACCAGCCAGTTGCCATCGCTCCGCTTCCTGTCAAATAATACCAAGTGCCTCCACGGTTTAGCCAACCAGTCTGCATCGCTCCGCTTCCATTCATATAATACCAGGTATTTCCTACTTTTGCCCAACCGGTTGCCATAGAACCATCGGCATTCAGATAATACCAGCCGCTCGGACGACTCAGCCAGCCACTGTAAATAGAACCATTGGAATTCATCCAGTACCACTTACCACCGATCACATTCCATCCCGGATTGCCTACCATAGCTCCGCTTCCGTCGCTGTAGTACAGACCGCCGTTTGCATCACGGAAAAATCCGGTCTTCATAACACCGGTACTAGTTTCCATATAGTACCATTTGCCATTGATTACTCTCCAGCCTTTTGCCGGTGCTTCGTTTTCGTACCAGTACCAATTGCCATCAATCTTCTGCCAGCCATTGCCAAGCACCTGTGTTGCAGTTCCCTTTGCCGCATCAAACATATACTCTTTTCCATTGACTGCCTGCTTTCCGGACTGTGCAACACCGTCTTTCAGGAAATATACTTTGTCATTGATGTTCTGCATACCGTTCTTTGTTTTGTCGGCAGTACCGTCATCTTTCAGATAAAGCCAGGTTTTATCTGCCACATTCTGCCAGCCGGTTTTAATTGTTCCCACACCTTTTGTGCTGTTGAACCAGATATCGCCGACATTTGCCCAGCCATTCACAGACTCGTCTACCGTACCGTCTGTTTTCAGAGCATACCAGGTTTTCTGGATATTCTGCCAGCCAGCTTTTTCTTTTGTATCCACTGCCCGACCATTTTCATCCAGATATCTCCACACAGTATTGTCTTTTACCCAGCTGCTCTTCTGGATATTTCCCAGGCCTTTTTCCGGTGTATCTCCATCTTTTGATGCATAGTATGTACCTGCCGCAACACTGTCTGCGGGTTTGCCAGATGCAAGATAGACATTAACTTTTCCTGTTGTTTCATCCGCTGCTGCATCCACAAATCCAGTACAGATATAACCTTTTGCATCTACATAATAGCAATATTCGCCCATTATATAAAAACCATTATGTCCGGTCACGACATTTCCATTCTGATCCTGCAACTGCCACTGACCATCCGCTGTTTTTTCAGATATTTTATAACTACTGATTTCTGTTCCTTCTTCATTCTGCTGTGCTTCCTGCGTCTGTGGAATACTCTGTGTGTTATCCGTAGCCGCATAGGTTGGAACAGACATCGATAAAGAAACTAAAACTCCCAGTCCAAATAAAAGACTTGCTCTCCTTTTCATTATCATTCTCCTCTCAAATGGGATCTTTTTCCTTATACCTGTCTTATTCTAGTACAATTACAGGGGCTTTTCAAGCCTAAAAAGCAGATATTCAGCAAATCGTAAGAAACAGATCACCTGCTTTCTTTATTAAGTCACTTATACTTATAAACTATAAGCAACACGCTACGCGAATTTCACAAGTTATCGCGGCAGTCGCTAAGGACTCGTGCAAGCACGGACTTTGGCTCGTTGCTCGCGTAAATCAAAATTGATTCACTGGATCAATTATTGATATGTAATATAACGAAAAACAGATCAGAAGACTTCTTCTGATCTGTTCGATGTATTTATCTTTTTGCATCTGCATCCGTAGGATCCCAGTTCTGACTTGCCGGAATCTTAATCGTCGGTGCTTTGTCAAACGGTGTGTACTCGGTATCCGAAATATCAACTCTTGTGTACAGACCACAATTATCATAGATCCATTTTGCATCTCGTACACAAAGACGTACACATCCATGGGATGCCGGCTGACCTAACATATTATAATTTCCAGCTGCCAGCGCATAAGTTGGATCCGGATTACTGCAGGCTACCGAATGGAACCAGTCACCATAATTATTAATCTGTGTTCCATATTTACCCCAAGACGGTCCCATCAACTCTACTGGATTCTGTTTCTTCAGGGTTGCATAGGTTCCTGCATGTGTTGGTGTTCCTGCTTTACCTACCGAGCAGGTAAATGTTTTTACCGGAATACAATAATTACCGGTTTCATTTGCCGCATATACAGTAACCTGACACTTAACTCTGTTTACTGTAATTCTGTAGCTGGACTGTTTCCCAATCAGCTTGTCTACATCCTGTACCATTTTCCCATCTGTGCCAAAGTAGAATTTATAACCATCTACATATTTCCATCCGGTTGTCATGGCACCGTCTGCACCAAAGTAATACCAGCTTCCATTAATTCTCTTCCAGGAATTTGTCAGTTTGCTTCCATCCGGTCTCTGATAGTACCAGGTATTTCCGGATTTCACCCAGTTGGCATTAACATCCGGGTCATAATTAGGAATCCATTTTCCATCTGCTCCAACCCAGTAAGAACCAACCCAGGTGTTCGTCAGCATCTCACCGTTTCCACCGACATAATAGTTACCGATCCAGCGATTGCTGTACATAGCACCACTTCCGCCAAAGTAATACCATTTGTTATTGATCAGATGCCAGCCGGCACCCACCATATCACCATTGCCTGGGTTCAGGTAATACCAAGTTCCTCCCAGATTGATCCAACCGGTTGCCATCGCTCCGCTTCCCGTCAGATAATACCAGGTTCCTCCACGATTCAGCCATCCGGTTACCATCGCTCCGCTTCCATTGGAATAATACCATACACCTTTCACCTGATACCAGCCGGTTTTCATAGCACCGTTTTCACCCATGTAGTACCAGGTTCCTCCAACATTGATCCAGCCGGTTGCCAGAGATCCGTTTCCATTTACCCAGTACCATGTTCCATTCAGCAGATACCAGCCGGTAGTACTTAACATTGCACCGCTTCCGTCGCTGTAGAACAACTGTCCGGTTGCATCCTTATAGAATCCGGTGAGCATTCTTCCGTCTGCCGGATTCAGATAATACCACTTACCATTGATTACTCTCCAGCCGGTTGCTACCCTTCCGTTTTCGATCCAGTACCAGGAACCATTCATCTGCTGCCAATTATTTCCCAGCTGTCTTGCTGTTCCTGCCTGTACATCAAAATAATAGGCAACGCCGTTTACTGTCTGGAATCCGTTCTGTGGTACTCCTTCTGCATTCAAAAAATAGGTTTTTCCATTTATTCCTGTCTGCATACCGGTTTTCGAAGTATCTCTGCTTCCGTCAGCTTTCAGGAAGTACCAGTTTCCGTTGATCTGCTGCCAGTTCACTTTAGAAGTGTCTCTGCTTCCATCGTTTTTCAGCATATACCATCTGTTTTCAATCTGATACCAGCCTGCTTTCTGAATAGCTGCCACACCTTTGCCGGCTTTCATCCATACATTTTCAATCTGCACCCAGCCTGCTTTAGAAGTATCAATGGTTCCATCCTCTTTCAGATAATACCAGTCTTTTTCAGGCTGCTGCCATCCTGCTTTTTCTCCGGTATTTACCGCTTTTCCATCGGATCCCAGATAATGCCATGCACCGTTTTCATCTGCTTCCTGTGCCCAACAGTCTTTCAACATACTTCCAAGAGTATCTACGGAAGGATCGTTTCCTTCTTTTGAAAAATAGTACAATCCCGGTTCGAGTTTATCAGCTGACGGATCTGTTGCTGAATCATCCACTTTGACGTATCCGATCGACATATCTCCATCTTTATTAATATAGTATGTATTTCCATTATTGGTATAGACCGTGTCACGTGCATAGCCATCATTGTCCGGTGGAGTACTCTCACCTAGTTTTAACCGCCAAGCATCGCCGTTCTCTGTTTCATGTTTTTCCCATGTCGGTGCAACTTCTTTTTCTGCCCCAGCAGCATCTGCAGATTTTTCTTCATCCTGTATCTGTGGAATCTGAGCTGCATCTGTCTCATTTTCTTTCGATGCTTCCTGCTCTTGTTCATTCTCGACAGAATCCTGTGTAACAGTAGTACCTGTTACATTTTCTGCTGCTACCGCCGGAACAGCCACCGATAATGTCAGTACAATTCCCAAAGCGAATAATATGCCTCTTCTCTTTTTCATCTGTGCCCCTCCTGTATTTTTCCGTACATACAAACGTACACTTTTTATTTTATTGTATTATACTTATATTAATATTCTAATCATATTTCGTTACAGTTTTCTTACATTTCCGTCTCTTTATGTGTTTTTTGGTTGCAGCCTTTTCTCCCCCACACCATTTTTCTTGACATTCCCTGAAAACTGCACTACAATCGTAACGTTATTATTGTGTTTTATTCACAGGAGGATTCTTTCGTTATGGTAAAGTCTGAGTTCGATGACTGCTTTCAAAACGGAAATTATGATGCGCTCCGTCCTTATCATGTAGACAATGCCATCATCCTTGCCGCCGGTATGTGTTCCCGGTTCAAACCTCTGTCTGATACGAAGCCTAAAGCTTTTCTGAAAGTCAAGGGAGAGATTCTTATTGAAAGGATGATCCGTCAGCTGATCGAGGCTGAGATTCCGGAAATCTATATCGTGGTTGGTCATCAAAAAGAAGCATTTTCTTATCTGGCAGAAAAATATGGTGTGTATCTGATTGAAAATACAGAGTATGCAGTCCGAAATAATCTTTCATCTATTTATGCCGCACGAAAAGTGCTGAAGAATTCATACATCTGTTGTTCTGATCTGTACTGTATGGAAAATATTTTTGATTCTTATGTATATGAATCTTATTACGCCGGTACTTTTTCTTCAGAAAAAACAGACAAGTTATGTGTTACTACCGGTTTTAACGGAAAAATTTCCCGTATTCGAAAAGGTGGCAGCAATTGCTGGTATATGACCGGTCCCGCTTACTGGGATAATCAGTTTTCTGCCCGTTTCTGTGAACTGATGCAGAAAGAATACGATGACCCTGGCTCAAAAGACCTCAGTTGGGAAGCTTTTTACAGTAATCATCTGGACGAACTTTCCCTGACTCTTCGAAAATATCCAGAAGGTATTGTCCGGGAGTTTAACAGTCTCGATGAGCTCTGTCTTTTCGATACTTCCTATATCCCCTACAGGGATTCGCTGAAAGCAACCTGATCGTTCCCTGATCATTTATCGCCTTTTATACGGGCAGGAACTCTCTCCGTATCTGTGTACACCGGAACGAGTATTGTCTGATTTTGTTTATCCAGCGATACCAATCTGCTGTTTTGCTTCCTGAAGTCGTTGCTCAAACTGATTGTAAAAATCCCGTTTTCCATCATAGGGTTTCTGATAAAACAGTGTCAGCAGATACAGATGAAGTTTCTTTACCAGTGCTTCCTGTGAAATTTCCCCCAACACCTTCCGGGCATCTTTCTGAAAATAGTGCCACTGTGCCACAAAGTTCTCATATCTTCCGATTTCTTCCACGCCCAGCCAGTTTTTAATCTTTACTTTGGACTTCGGCTCTTTTTTGCACTCATATATCTGAAGAAAATACTGAAATCCACCTTCACCGTCATAGCATCTTCCCAGTGGAAATAACCGACAGATCCCCGGGCGGATCGCATGGATGTTACAGCGGCCTTTTTCATTTAAAAACGGACACTGTTCTTCCTTTCCGGTCATCTTCATATTCGGCTGGATAAATCCGTCCACCACCTGAAGTTCCACACAGGTACTTAAAAGATCTTCAAACGTACATTCCAATCCTGTTGTCAGCCGGTAAATATCCATTGGATCCAGAAAAATCGAGTTTCCCATCCCCCGACAGCAGTCAGAACACCCCTGACATTCACCGCATCCTGCCTTTACCATATCTTTATTTGTATATAATTTTCCATCAGATATTTTCTTTAAATCAATTTCTCTTTCCATAATTTCCTCATCTATTCTTTTTCTTGCGCCTTTGTTCTTTCCATATTATAATGAGTTCTGACAGCTGTAACAGCTGAAAAATGAAAAGAAAAAGGAGCGTTTATCATGTCAAATCCTGTTATTACAATCACAATGAAAAACGGTGATGTGATGAAGGGCGAACTCTATCCTGAAATCGCACCAAATACCGTCAACAACTTTATCAGCCTGGCAAACAAACATTTCTACGATGGAAAAATCTTTCATCGTGTCATTCCCGGTTTTATGATCCAGGGCGGATGCCCGGAGGGAACCGGTATGGGTGGTCCCGGATACTCCATCAAAGGAGAATTTGCACAGAATGGTTTTGCCAACGATCTGAAGCACACCCCTGGTGTTCTGTCCATGGCACGTGCCATGCATCCGGATTCTGCGGGAAGTCAGTTCTTCATCATGCATGAGACCTCCCCTCATCTGGATGGTGCTTATGCAGCCTTCGGTAAGATCACAGAAGGTCTTGATGTCATTGACAAAATCGCCAAAGTGCCAACTGATTTCCGTGACAGACCACTGGAAGATCAGGTGATTGCAACTATTGTAATCGACACACTGGGCGAGACTTATCCAGAACCGGTGACTGTTTAATCCGGAAGTTTCAAAACAATTGATCTGTCAAAATGCAGGGAAAACGTCGGTGTCATTTTTGGCACCGGCGTTTCTCACCCTCTCAGTTCATCCCCCATCAGTATCTTCCCGTTCCACACCGCATAATAGCAGCTATCCACAATCTCCTGACTGGCCCGTGCATTTGTTGCCTCTGTCAGCAATTTTTGAAAGTGTTCTGTCTCACTCATTGGAAGAAGTACCTGAAACCGTACTTTATCCGTATACTCAGACGCAAGCACCGGAATTTTATTTTCTCCGATCAGATACTGGATCTTTCCCACCCCATTGTAATCCGTTCCGATCTCCAGGATATTTCCATACTGTTTTTCGATCAGATCACTCTGTGCCAGACCTTCCTGTACCGCCTTCGAATACGCACGCACAAGTCCTCCGGTTCCCAGAAGCGTTCCACCAAAGTATCTTGTTACCACAACCGCTGTGTTATACAGCTCTTCTCCGAGTAACACATCCAGCATGGGTTTTCCTGCTGTTCCACTTGGTTCTCCATCATCACTGCATCGCACACATTCTCTCCGCTCTCCGATCACATAGGCAAAACAGTTATGGGTGGCATTCCAGTACTTTTTCTTCATCTCTTCAATAAATGCCAGCGCTTCTTCTTCTGTCTCCACAAGACGTACCGTAGCAATAAAGCGGGATTTCTTTTCAATAATTTCCCCTTCTTTTCCACGATAGACTGTTTTATATCGCTCCAACATGGTAATTCTCCTTATAAGTATCATTCATTGTTTTTTTATTATAGGGGATTTTCCTTTCTGTATGCAAGGAAAATGTGAACTTTTTAATTCAGTCTTTTATTGAATTTTGAAATTTGCTATAATAAGCAGGATAAAGGAGGTACACAAATGAATTTTGGAAAAAATTCCACCCAGAAAAAGCGAAAACAACTGTCTTCCGCCTCCTCGAAAAGAGGAAAACGGGCGGGTGTCACTTTTCTGCGCATTCTGTTTCTGAGTTTTGCTGCAGTATGTGTGATCTTCTGTTGCATGGGGATTGGCGCCTTCCGTGCTATTCTCGATACTGCTCCGGATATCTCTGATGTAAACATCATGCCCAGTGGAAATGCCACCTTCGTGTATGATGCAGATGGTAATCAGCTTCAGAAACTGTCCGCTCCCAATGCCAACCGTATGTCGGTATCGATCAGCAAGATTCCGCTGAATATGCAGCATGCAATCGTTGCCATCGAGGATGAACGTTTTTACGAACATAATGGAATTGATATCCAGGGAATTTTACGTGCTTTTGTAAACGGTGTCTCCCATGGATTTCATTTTAATGAGGGCGCCAGTACTCTGACACAGCAGCTTCTGAAAAATAATGTATTTACCAACTGGACCAACGAAGGTAAGATCGAACGTTTCAAGCGTAAGATCCAGGAACAGTATCTGGCACTTCAGCTGGAAGCTTCCCTGACTGCCGAAGGAATGGATACCAAAAGTGTAATTCTGGAAAATTATCTGAATACCATCAATCTGTCTGCGGGAACTTATGGTGTTCAGGCCGCGGCTCAGCGCTATTTTGGAAAAAACAGCGAAGATCTGACACTTTCCGAATGTGCCGTACTTGCTGCAATCCCCCAGAATCCTTATGCATATAATCCGATTCGTTTTCCGGAAGAAAATGCAAAACGTCGCAAAAAGGTACTGACCAATATGCGGAATCAGGGATATATTTCCGAAGCAGAATATCAGGAAGCGCTTGCTGACAACGTCTATGAACGGATCCAGGAAACAGATTCTTCCCAGGAAACCGCTACCCCGTACTCTTATTTCATTGATGAACTGACCTCACAGATCATTACCGATCTGCAGGAACAGAAAGGCTATACAAAAGTACAGGCACAAAATGCACTTTACAGTGGTGGTCTTCGGATCTATACCACACAGGATCCGGCAATTCAGTCTATCCTGGATGAAGAATATCAAAATGAAGAAAACTTCCCGGCTCATATACAGCTCGGTATCGACTGGGCCCTGACAGTGCAGAAAGCAGACGGAACCATCCAGAACTATAGTAAAGAAATGATGAAACTATATTTCAAAGATCATGGAGAAGATAATTTTGATCTTTTATTTGACTCCGAAGAAGAAGCACAACACTATGTGGATGAATATAAAGCAGCCGTCGTTGGTGAAGGTGAAACTATTCTTGCCGAACGAATCAGCTTTGCTCCTCAGCCACAATCTTCTATGGTTATCATTGACCAGCACACCGGATATGTCAAAGCTCTGGTCGGAGGACGTGGTGAAAAGACTGCCAGTCTTACTCTGAACCGGGCAACCGATACCTACCGCCAGCCTGGTTCTACTTTCAAACCGCTGGCTGTTTACGGACCTGCTATCAATGATCTGGGACTTACTCTGGCAGACACTTATGTGGATCAGGCCATCACTTATGAGAATACAAACCGCCCGGTTAAAAATGCCTACAGCGGTTATCGCGGTACCATGACGATCCGTGATGCTCTCAAGTATTCCTGTAATACCATTGCCGTACAGTGCTTCCGTGATGTGACCCCACGACTTGGATATACGTATCTGAAAGACCTGGGGTTCGAAAAAGTTACCGATCACGAAATAATCAACGGTCAGGTTTTCGATGACGCCAGAGAACCTACTGCCCTGGGCGGTATCACCAACGGTGTTTCCACATTGGAACTGACTGCTGCCTACGCTGCAATCGCTAACGGTGGTACTTACACCAAACCGGTATTTTATACCAAGATTCTGGATCAGAACGGGGATGTGGTACTGGAAAACAAACCAAAAACAACCGAAGTCTTCCGTGAAAGCACCGCTTATCTGCTCACAAGTGCTCTCGAAAGTGTTGTTAACGATGAGGGTGGTACCGGTAACGGTCTGAAACTGGATAATATGCCGGTAGCAGGTAAGACAGGTACAACTTCTGCAACCCGTGACGTGTGGTTTGCAGGTTTTACACCATATTACACCTGTGCCGTATGGGCAGGTTATGACACCAACGAATTTCTGGAAGATGACTGTAAATCTTTCCATAAAAACTTGTGGAAAAAGGTTATGGGCCGGATTCATGCGGATCTTCCTTATGTGGATTTCGAGATTCCTTCTACTGTAAAGCAGGCTACGATCTGTACCTCCAGCGGACTGCTGGCAGGTTCCGGATGCCCAACCCGTACAGAATATTTTGAAACTTCTACAATTCCTACTGTGCGGTGTACCCGCCATTATGTGGCTCCTACACCACCTCCATTGCCCTCACCGGAAGCAGGTCCTTCCGACTCTGAGAGCAATACAGATGGTGATACCACTACCGGAGAAACCACAGATTCTGCGACCGAAGATGGCACAACAACGGATGCCGGTGCTGGCGCAACACCGTCGGATACCGGTGGCACCGGTGCTGCACCACCGGATGCTTCTGCCCCGGCTGCAGGCGGTGATCCTGCCACTCCGGATACCGGCGGACAGGATGCAGCTCCGGCCGCCTGACAGATCCACATAACAGATGGAATCATAATTGATCCACCGGACCGGTTATCGTGATACAATGCAACAAAAAGAACGGATACAATACCATGTTTTTCATGGATTTGTATCCGTTCTTTTTGTTATTCAGACATAACTGTTCAGTACCTTCACAGTGGCTACTGAATAGTTACATTCAGACAACGATTTCATCTCATTGTTTGTTCTTATTTTCATCTAAGCGACTACCAGTTTTGCAGCTCCATAGATTCCGGCATCGTTGTCCAGTTTTGCCAGAACGATCGGAGTGTCTTTACAGCTGATGAAAGCGTGTTCTTTGTAGTAGCCTGCCACTGCATCTATCAGAGGCTGACCTGCTTTGGATACACCACCACCAATAACGATTACTTCCGGGTCTACTACACAGGTGAAAACAGCCAGTGCCGTTCCCAGATACTCGGCAAATTTATCTACAATCTGTTTTGCTACACTGTCGCCTTCTTTATATGCGTCAAAGATGGTTTTTGCACTGAAATTATCCAGATGCAGTTTTGTCTCAGCAGTATTTTCTGCCATGATTTTTTTACCGATTCTTACGATACCGGTAGCAGAAGCCATCTGTTCCAGACAGCCTTTATTTCCACAGTTACAGCTTTCGGTTTCTTCCGGTTCCACACAGGCATGTCCGATTTCTCCACCTGCACCATGTGCTCCGGTAACAATCTTGCCATCCACAATAATACCGCCGCCGACGCCGGTTCCCAGTGTAGCCATAATCAGGTTCTTTGTACCTTCTCCACCGCCACATCTCACCAAGGGCAGCTACATTTGCATCATTTCCTACTTTTACCGGAATCTGATCCAGCAGTTTTTCCAGATCATCTGCCAGCATGGTATATCCCCAGTGCAGATTAACTGCCACCTGTACTTCTCTTTCTTTTACAACCGGTCCCGGAACACCTACGCCCACACCAGTAACTTCTGTTTTTTCAATTCCTTTTTCTTCCATTTTTTTCAGGATCGTTTCTGCTACATCCGGAAGGATTGCTTTTCCATTTTCTTCTGTACGGGTTTTGATCTCCCATTTTTCCAGAAGTACACCTTCTGTTGTAAATAATCCGCATTTTACGGTTGTTCCTCCGATATCAATTCCAAAACAATAACTCATCTTTTTAGTCCTCCTTCTTTTTTGCCAAGTTCGCCTGTACACGGTTATACAGTTCCTGTGCCGCATTATATCCCATCTTTTTCTGACGGTGGTTGACTGCCGCAGATTCCACGATAACAGCCAGATTTCGACCCGGACGGATCGGCAGAGAATGGCACACCACTTTATTGCCAAGGATCTCTGTATATTCTTCTTTCAGTCCCAGACGGTCGTATTCTTTATCCCGGCTCCATTCTTCCAGTTTGATGACCAGATCGATGGACTGGGTATTTTTTACACTTTCCACACCAAACAGCGTCTTCACATCAATGATACCGATACCACGCAGTTCAATAAAATGCCGGGTGATATCCGGTGCAGTTCCCACCAGTTCCACATCACTGACTTTGCTGATCTCCACCACATCATCACTTACCAGACGATGACCGCGTTTGATCAGCTCCAGAGCTGCTTCACTCTTACCGATACCGCTCTCACCCATGATAAGAACACCTTCGCCATATACATCCACCAGTACACCATGAATGGAGATACACGGTGCCAGCTGCACATTCAGCCAGCGGATAATCTCTGCCATGAAATTGGATGTGGTTTTTTCTGTTACAAGAATCGGCACATTGTACTTTCTTCCCATATCCAGCATATCTTCATCCGGTTCCGTCATCGTCGTAAAGATCACACAGGGAATCTGTTTGGATACAAAATTCTCAAAACTGCGTTTTCGCTCTTCCGGATTCAGGTGCATCAAATAAGTATACTCTACATAACCGATAATCTGTACACGTTCAGAGGCAAAATGTTCAAAATATCCTGTCAGCTGAAGGGCCGGTCTGTTAATATCCGGAAGAGTGATGCGTACATGCTCCATGTCCACTTCCGGCGTAAGATTCTTCAGGTTCATTTCTTGAACCAGTTTGGTCAGTTTTACAGCCTTCATATCTCGCTCTCCTTTTTCAAAACTTTATAAATATCTTATCACATGAAATCTCAAACTGCAAGAAATCAACCATCAAGAATGAAAAAATTGGTACACTTTTTGTGCAGACTGCCGATTCATCGACGGAACATTGCCAAGTTCCTCTTCACTTGCCACCCGGATCTCCTCGATAGATTTGAAATATTTCATCAGTGCCTTTCTCCGTGTCGGCCCGATACCCTCAATATCATCCAGAATCGAATGGATCTGTCCCTTGCTTCGAAGCAGACGGTGATATTCAATAGCGAACCGATGCACTTCATCCTGGATCCTCGTAATCAGCTTAAACCCCTCACTGGTGTGACTGATAGGAATCTCATGCTCCTGATAGTACAGCCCCCTTGTCCGGTGATTGTCATCTTTGACCATACCGCATACCGGAATCGTAAGCCCGAGTTCCGCCAGTACCTGTTCTGCCACATGCACCTGTCCCTTTCCACCATCCATCAGGATCAGGTCCGGGAACTGACTGAAACCACTGAATTCCTCTTCTTCTTTGTCTTTTTGTTCCTCAATTCCTCTCCGGAACCGCCTTGTCAGCACTTCTTCCATGCTGGCGTAATCGTCCGGTCCCTGTACAGATTTGATCTTAAACTTGCGATAATCGTTTCTTTTCGGTTTTCCTTTTTCATAAACCACCATGGAACCTACCGACTCAAATCCGCTGATGTTGGAGATATCATAGGACTCTACCCGCTGCAGACTGTCCAGTTCCAGAAGATCGCAGATTTCTTTCATAGCTCCGATTGTTCTTCCCTCTTCCCGTTTCAGTTTCTCCTTATCCTGGGTCAGTACCATTCGTGCATTCCTTGCTGCCAGTTCCACCAGTTTCTCTTTCGTTCCCTTTTTCGGCACCCTGATATGCACTTTCTGTCCCCGTTTTTTACTGAGCCACTCCTCCAGCACTTCAATCTCATCAATATCTCTTTGCAGCATCAGCTCTTTCGGGATAAACGGTGTCCCTGCATAGAACTGTTTCACAAAATTCAGAAGGATCTGCGATGGTGTGGCATCTGCTGCGATCCGCAGATAGAAATGATCTCTTCCAATGAGGCGGCCATCCCGGATAAAAAACACCTGTACCACTGCATCTTCTTCATCCATCGCCATCGCGATCACATCCTTATCCTCTCCCTGACTTCCGGTAATCTTCTGACGCTCACCAATCTTCTGTACACTCTGCATCAGATCCCGATATTCCCCGGCCTCCTCAAAACGCAGTTCTTCTGATGCCGCAAGCATCTTCTCTTCGAGTTCTTTTAACAGTTTTTTATAATCCCCGTTCAAGAAATCCAGCACCCCCTCAATCTGCTTCTGATACTCCTCTTTGGAAATATACCCCTGACACGGTGCCTTACACTGTTTGATGTGATAATACAGGCAGGGGCGCTCCTTGCCGATATCCCGTGGCAGATTCCGGTTGCAGGTACGGACATGGTAGAGCTTGCGGATCAGCTCCATCGAATCCTTGACCGCATTGGAACTGGTGTACGGTCCGAAATATTTTGCTTTGTCCTTTTTCATCTGCCGCACAAACAGTACCCGTGGATATTCCTCATTAACCGTCACTTTCAGATACGGATAAGTTTTGTCGTCCTTGAGCATCGTGTTGTACTTCGGCCGGTGTTCCTTGATCAGGTTACACTCCAGCACCAGAGCCTCCAGCTCGGAATCTGTGATGATGTACTCAAACCGGGCGATCTGCTGCACCATCTGTTCTTTCTTGATTCCAAGATTTCTGCTACTTTGAAAATACTGCCGGACCCTGTTTTTCAGACTGATGGCTTTTCCCACATAGATGATCGTATCTTTCGCATCGTGCATAATGTAAACTCCCGGTTTTCCCGGCAGTTTTTTCAGTTCTTCCTGTATATCAAACATAACCCCTGTTTTCCCTTCTTTCCTATGTTCCTCAGATCTCTGTTTTTGAAAAAAGGAAAATGGCGCAGTCTCCTGTTCCATTTTCCTTTCTCTTTGCCTGCCTTCCGGCAGATATTTCTTTTATTTCTGTACCGGAGATTCCTGTGAGTCTTCCTTCACCGGCTCCTGTACTTTCTTTTCTTCTGGTGTATCGCTGACAGGATCCGCAGTTACTTCTTCCTCCTGCAATGCGGTTTCTGTCATCGGTTCCGCATCCGGTGTTTCCTGTGTTGCTTCCAATGCTGTTTCTGCAGGTTCCGGTTCCTTTCCCTCTGTACCTTCTGCTTCATGGAAAATCTCCATGAATTCTTTTCCGGTGATCGTCTCGCGTTCGATCAGGAATGCGGCTATCTTGTCCAGTGTTTTCCTGTGTTCGCAAAGCATCTGTTTTGCCTGCTCGTAAGACTCTTTCAGCATCTTCATCACTTCGTGATCAATCTCAGTTGCTGTTGCATCGCCACAGTTCAGAGTTGCACGGCCGTTCAGATACTCATGCTCCACACTCGCCAGTCCCATCAGTCCGAACTTTTCAGACATGCCGTACTGGGTGATCATCGCTTTCGCAATCTGCGTAGCTTTTTCAATATCATTAGATGCTCCGGTTGTTACATTCCCGAATACCACTTCTTCTGCAGCACGACCACCAAGGAGACCTACCAGCATCGCTTCCAGCTCCGCTTTGGTATTCAGATATTTTTCTTCTTCCGGTACCTGCATGACATATCCGAGTGCTCCCATGGTCCGCGGTACAATCGTAATCTTCTGCACAGGCTCCGCATCCTTCTGCAATGCACTTACCAGTGCATGACCCACCTCATGGTAAGAAACGATCCGACGTTCTTCCTGACTGAGAATACGATCCTTCTTTTCTTTACCGACCAGGACAACTTCCACTGCTTCATAGAGATCTTTCTGAGAAACGGCTTTTCTTCCGTTCTTTACAGCAAGAATGGCTGCCTCATTGATCATATTGGCAAGATCAGATCCTACTGCTCCGGAAGTTGCCAGTGCAATCGCATCCAGATCCACGGTTTCATCCAGTGACACATCTTTTGCATGCACTTTTAGGATATTGACACGTCCTTTCAGATCCGGACGTTCCACAATAACCCGACGGTCAAAACGACCCGGACGAAGCAGTGCCGGGTCCAGAATCTCCGGACGATTGGTCGCCGCCAGGATCAGAATACCCTTGGATGAATCAAAACCATCCATCTCCGCAAGCAGCTGGTTCAGTGTCTGTTCCCGTTCATCGTTACCGCCACCATACCGGCTGTCACGGCTTTTACCAATTGCATCAATCTCATCAATAAAAATGATACACGGTGCGTTCTTCTTAGCTTCTTCAAACAAATCACGGACACGGGAAGCACCCACACCGACAAACATCTCCACAAAATCAGACCCTGACAAAGAAAAGAATGGTACATGCGCCTCTCCGGCAACTGCTTTGGCCAACAGAGTTTTTCCTGTTCCCGGAGGTCCTACAAGAAGGGCTCCTTTTGGCAGTTTTGCACCGATTGTCGTATATTTTCCCGGATTATGCAGGAAATCCACCACTTCCTGCAAGGATTCTTTCGCTTCATCCTCACCGGCTACGTCTTTGAACGTAACACCGGTTTCTTGCTGTACATAGGCTTTGGCTTTGCTTTTTCCAACCCCCATCATTCCGCCGCCTTTGTTCATCTTTCTCATCAACCAGTTCATCAGGATAATCAGGAATACAAAGGGTACCAGCAGACTTAAAATAGTATAGATGATCGATCCGGTTGGGTCTGGCTGGATCTCATTAAAAGTGATCTTATTTCCGGTTTTCTGTTCTGCCTCCAGAAGTCTCGCTGTCAATGTTGTGCTGTCTTCCATCGCAGTGGTAGAATATTCAAATTCCACACCCTCCACTTTCTGTTCCCTTGGAACAATAGTCAGCACACCACTTTGCAGTTCTACTGATTTGACTTCTCCTTTATCCAGCATCTCCAGAAATTTATCATAAGTGATTTCTTTCGATGTGGAACTTTGTAAAATATTGCTGAACACTGTCCAGATCAGCAGGGTTGCCAGTACACAGATCAGCAGCACCAGCAGAGATGATTTATTCTTTGGGCCTCCGGGTCCGCCATTTCCATTCGGTCCCTGTCCGTTCGGCCCCTGATCGTTATAATTATTCGGTCTCTGGTCCATAATTTCCTCCTTTTAATACCTACATTATTATAAAGATTTCTTCCCGATAAATCAACTCTTTTCCCCCTTTCGTCATCGAATTTTCAAATTACTGTTTTTTTTTCATTTCTGTATAGCATTTCTCGTCTCTTTTGTAGTATACTAGAGGATGTATTTTTTAACTGTCCGATAGGCGGTGTTTATAAAAGACACAGAACAGTTACGTTATTTTATTTTTTATACAGGAGGACAAGGTTAGATGAAAATCGGATTTGATAATCAAAAATATTTATCCATGCAGTCTGAACACATCCGGGAACGTATCAATCAGTTTGACAACAAACTCTACCTAGAGTTTGGAGGAAAACTTTTTGATGATTATCACGCATCCCGTGTGCTGCCCGGTTTTGCTCCGGACAGCAAACTACAGATGCTGATGCAGCTTTCTGACCAGGCAGAAATCGTTGTTGTTATAAGTGCCGGAGATATCGAAAAAAACAAAGTTCGTGGAGATCTCGGTATCACCTATGATCTGGATGTACTGCGATTGATCGAAGCATTTCGCGGAAAAGGTCTGTATGTGGGAAGCGTTGCGATCACCCAGTACACCGGTCAGAAAAGCGCAGATGCCTTCAAAAAGAAACTGGAGAACTTAGATATCCCGGTATACATTCTTTATTCCATTGACGGATATCCAAATAATGTTTCTCATATTGTCAGTGACGAAGGCTATGGAAAGAATGATTACATCAAAACCACTCGTCCTCTGGTTGTTATCACAGCTCCGGGGCCTGGAAGCGGAAAGATGGCTACCTGCCTGTCTCAGCTGTACCATGAGCAGAAACGTGGTGTTCGTGCCGGTTATGCGAAGTTTGAGACATTCCCGATCTGGAATATCCCGTTGAAGCATCCGGTTAATCTGGCATACGAAGCTGCCACTGCTGATCTGAACGATGTCAATATGATCGACCCTTTCCATCTGGAAGCTTACGGAGAAACTACAGTCAATTACAATCGTGATGTGGAAATCTTCCCGGTACTGGAAGCCATGTTTGAACGGATTTTCGGTGAATGCCCTTACAAATCTCCGACAGACATGGGGGTCAATATGGCTGGAAATTGTATCATCGATGATGAGGTATGCCAGGAGGCTTCCCGTCAGGAAATCATCCGCCGGTATTATCAGGCAAAGACCGGACTGGTAGATGGTTCCAAAAAAGAAGACGAAGTCTTCAAGCTGGAACTGCTGATGAAGCAGGCACATATCACACCACAGGATCGTAAGGTTGTCAGTGCTGCCCTGAATCGCGCAGAACAGACCGGTGCACCGGCTGCTGCCATGGAATTGCCCGACGGTAAAATCATCACCGGAAAGACCTCTGATCTGCTGGGATCCTCTGCCGCTCTTCTTTTGAACGCACTGAAAGAGCTGGCTGGCATCTCCCATGAAACACATATTCTTTCCCCTGCTGCCATCGAACCGATCCAGATTTTGAAAACTTCTTATCTGGGAAGCCGCAACCCGAGACTGCACACCGATGAGATCCTGATCGCGCTCTCCAGCAGTACTGCTCTGAACCCGGCTGCTCAGAAAGCACTGGAACAGATCCCGAACCTGAAAGGCTGTCAGGTACACACAAGTGTGATGTTGTCTCAGGTTGATATCCAGACCTTCAAACGTCTCGGTATCCAGCTGACCTGCGAACCGATTTACGAACACAAATCAATTCTTCATAATGCATAATTGATTTGCAACGCAACGAGATAAAATACGCTTTGCGAATTTGGCTCGTTGCTCGCGTAAATTTAAAAATAGCCCCGGATTTCACGCTGTATGAAATCCGGGGCTATATGGTTTTTATTTATACTTCATTTCCCGTAACTTTCCAGTATCTTCCCGGTTACGGGATACCTGCCGAGCAGCTATTATTTTTCGGTTGCATATCCATCCGGGTTCTGGCTCTGCCATCTCCAGGAATCCTGACACATCTCTTCGATGCCGTACTGAGCTTCCCATCCCAACTCTTCTTTTGCTTTGGTAGGATCGCAGTAGCACATGGCGATGTCACCTGCACGTCTCGGTTTGATCTGGTATTTTACTTCATGACCGCATGCCTTTTCAAATGCATGAACCACATCCAGTACACTGTAACCATGTCCTGTTCCCAGGTTGTATACACGAACTTCCGGTTTTTCTTCCAGTTTTTTCAATGCTTTTACATGACCTACAGCCAGGTCTACTACATGGATGTAATCACGTACACCGGTTCCGTCCGGAGTATCATAATCATCACCGAAGACTCCCAGACATTCCAGTTTACCGATGGCAACCTGTGCAACATATGGAAGCAGATTGTTCGGGATTCCTTTCGGATCTTCACCGATCATGCCGCTCTTATGAGCACCGATTGGGTTAAAGTAACGAAGCAGGATAACATTCCATTCCGGATCTGAGGTATGCAGGTCAGTAAGGATCTGTTCCAGCATCCATTTTGTCCATCCGTAAGGATTGGTACAGGTTCCTTTCGGGCATTCTTCAGTGATCGGGATAAATGCCGGATCTCCGTATACAGTTGCAGAAGAACTGAAGATAATATTTTTAACTCCGTGATTTCTCATGGCATCACACAGATTCAGAGTTCCTGCAATATTATTTTCATAATACTCGATTGGTTTTACTACAGATTCTCCTACCGCTTTCAGTCCGGCAAAATGAATAACTGCGTCTACCTTCTCTTTGTCGAAGATATCGTTCATGGCTTCTTTATCACGAATATCCGCATTATAAAATACTACTTTTTTTCCTGTGATTTCTTCTACTCTCTCCAGAGCTTTCTCACTGGCATTGTACAGATTGTCCACAACAACAACGTCATAACCTGCATTCAGCAGTTCTACGCATGTATGGCTTCCGATATAACCAGCACCACCTGTAACTAAGATTCTCATTTGCTTTTCCCTCCTTAAGGAACTCATTCGAAACTGTTCATTGTCTCAACAGTTCCGTTGATTCTTATGTCTTTCTTAGTTTAGCATTATCCATTTGGGAATTCAATGTCTTTTACAAATATTTAAAGCCCAAAAGCACATTTATATATATATTGTCTATTATTGTTACATATCACATTTTCTTTTTCTATGCATTTGCGATACAAATCAGTACACTCACTCCCAACATACCAACAGTTCCCACAGTTGCAAGAATCTGAACGATCAGCCAGCTTTTTTCTCCCGCAATTTTACGAAATGCCTTCCACAAAAGAACCCCTATAACTGCTCCCAGAGTATTATTGATTACATCAGTAATGTCACTTGCTCCCATAGCAAGCAAATACTGCAGTGTTTCTAAAAACAGACTGAATCCTGCCCCGGCGAGGATCACTGTTCCCCCTGCTCTTTCTCGCGCCAACATACCTCCATATATTCCAAATGGTACAAAAATCAATATATTTTCCGCCAGTTCCCTGATGTTCAGATTTCCATTTATCATCAGGCAATCTCCATAAGGAATCAGATTGATATTTCGCAAATGAGGAAGTGCATCTGGTGATGTGCTGAACTTCAATAGTATAACCCATATCACAAACGCCAGATAAATAAAAAATAATCCACCTGTCCAGTCTTTCCTCTTCATAAAAACCTCCTGTATCTTTCTAAAATATTTTGTAACTGTTTTACAGTTTCTCTGTTACGAATTTTCCCTGGTTTACAAGGAACTATAGTAACAGCCAAATTTTTAGAAAGACACAGGAGGTTTCTTAATTTTCTCTTATTCCATATAATTTTCGTAACTATTCATTCCATTTATAATAGTGGCTGAATAGTTACAAGATTTCCAGAATAGCTTTTTGTAGCGTTGTCATCCTTCCACGATCAAATAAGTTCCGTCCGGCAAAGAGAAGATTTCACTGGCTTCCAGAAGTTCTTCTTTACTCATGCCCTCAACATCCATGCCGCTTTCATCCAGATATTCTTTTACTTCTTTGATATTTTTTACTACAACAGCCATACATTCTTCAAGAAATTCTTCTGCTTCCTCATAAGTCTCTGCCACAGGTTCATCAAAAAGCTGTCCCTGCTGTTTTAAAAAGGTTTCTACGCACTCCTTGCTGTACATTTTATTTTTCCTCCTGAATCTTCAGTAATTTTTCCGGTCGGTCGATAATTTCATCCGCATGATTCTCTTCCAGTTCTTTTCGCTCCCGAAATCCCCACAGCACTCCAATGGTGTACATCCCTGCCGCTTTTCCGGTCTTCATGTCAGTATTCGTGTCTCCCACATACATGCACTCCGACGGCTCCACCTGTAGTTTTTTCGCAATTTTCCATGCTCCGGATGGGTCCGGCTTTTTCTTCATCCCCACTTCCAGCCCCTGGATGACTTCAAACGTATCGCTGCCAAACAGTCCGGTCACAGCCAGATATGTCGCTTCATGTGGCTTGTTGGACAATACCGCCAGCTTCACGCCTCTTCGCTTCAGTTCTTTCAGAGTCTCCTTCATCCCGTCAAATACGGTAACTTTATATAATGGATCTCTGGCAAAAATCTCACGGTATAGTCTCTGACCTTCTTCCAGGCGGCTCATATCTGCTCCCGCAGCTTTCATACACCGTTCCATCAGTACATTTCCGCCATCACCTGCATGATATTTATAGTCCTCTACCGGCTGTGCCGGCGCTCCAAAACGCTCCAGAATCTGATTTGCAACATTTGCAATGGATTCTACCGTATCTGCCAGTGTTCCGTCCAGATCAAAAATACAAGCTTTATACATTTCTGTCCTCTTCCTTTCAACCCAATCTGTCATTGCTTTGTTTTATCCGTTTTTTTCAGACAACATTCTCAGATTTCTTCATTATACTTCCTGTCACCGCCTGATGCAAGCGGAAACGCATTACTGTTCAGTTACTGTTCACTCCGTTCTCAGTAACACGCTGCGCGATGCACAGAATTTATGCTGATCGCATAAATTCGCGCGGTATGTCTCGGGTTTTCTGTGATCTTTGCTCACAAAAAACACCTCGCGGGATATTACCAGTGAACAGTAACGAAAATGCTCCCCACAAGATGTGCGTCACAATTTGTGGGAGATTTTATTTATTATTATCATTCATCTTCGCCTCAATCGCCGCACCAACCCTGTTATAAACAGTCACAGCATCCTGAATATGCGGAATCGTATTTCCATCTGCTCCTGAAGCACCTGCGGAAACAAAGATATATTCCCTGCCCTCAATCTCCGCAAAACTCACCAGACAGTGCCCTGCCTCACTGGTATAACCGGTCTTGCCACCGAGGATTTTTCCACCTGTGACTGTCGGATCAGACAGATTTTTAAACATTGTACTGTAGTAAGTAATTCCATCCGGGTGGATATTTGTAACTCCGGTAGAATGTCTGGAGGTCTCCACAATCTCACGAAACGTATCATTCTTAATGCAATACTTCATCAACACCGCAATATCCTTAACCGTACTGTAATGATCCGGGTTATGCAGTCCTGTAGAGTCACAGAAATGGGTATTCTCCATTCCAAGCTTCCTTGCTTTCTTATTCATCAGCTCCGCAAAATCCGCCTCTGAACCACTGATCGTATCTGCTAGCGCAATACAGCACTCTGCCCCCGAAGGCAGCATCGCACCATAGAGAAGATCAATCACCCGGACCTCTTCCCCCGGCTGAAAACCTGCCTGCGTAGCATCCTGCTCATACAATCCGGCGAACATCTCATCCGTCAGAGTAATCTTCTCATCCAGATCATCAAAATTCTCAATCCCCAATATCACAGTCATAATCTTCGTCATAGAAGCCGGATAAATCTGAGCCTCCCCGTTAATCTCACCCAGAATCTTACCTCCCCTGGCCTGCATCAGGATCGCATTCGGACTGTTGATACCACTGATATCCACTTCCTTCAGAACCGGCTGCTCAAACTGCTCAAACCACTCCTTCACGCCCTTATTCCATCCGATCATGATAACCAGCGCACAGATAATGATCACCTCAACAAACACACAAGCCACAATCCTGCCCCGATATCTCCATGCATAACTTCTTCCACCGCTCTTTTTCTGTCTCCTGCCAGCCACAATAACGCCTCCTGTCTGCCTCTATAACATTGCTCAGAAAAAATATATCTAACAAATCTCTAATTCATCCCCCTACTATAACACACCCTTACCAAATCCTGTAATCTTCCATTCCTGCACACCCATACATTGCATCTTTCTCCCTATCTCCAATACCTTTCCGTTTTCCCCCGCCCGCGAAACCATTGTACAGCACAGGAAAATATTTGTTTTCTGATACATCTACAGGAGGTGTAGCAATACTTAGCTTCCGGGAATTTGCGTTATGCTGGAAAAATTCACTGTCTGAGCGAAGCGAGTTTGAATTTTTATGGCATGGTTTTAGCAAATTTCCGGAAGCTTAGTATTCCTGCCTCCGCAGCCGTATCAGAAAACAAATATTTTCCTGTGCGTCCCCATACCCGCCACCCCCAAAAAGAAACGCAAAAAGACCCCCGGAGCATCTCCGAGAGTCTTAAATTGCTAAAATCTATTATGCTAATTTCATCGGGTTGATCTTCACACCAGGTCCCATTGTCGGAGCAATAACAACGCTCTTTAAATACTGACCTTTCAGTGTGCTTGGTCTAGCCTTAACGATAGCATCGATCAGCGTCTGGAAGTTGTCGCTTAACTGTTCCTCTGTAAAGGATGCTTTACCAACCGGAACATGAATGATGTTGGTTTTATCAAGACGGTACTCAATCTTACCTGCTTTGATATCGTGAACTGCTTTAGTAACGTCCATTGTTACTGTACCAGCTTTCGGGTTTGGCATTAAACCTTTCGGTCCAAGTACACGACCAAGACGACCTACAACACCCATCATATCTGGAGTTGCAACAACAACGTCAAAGTCTAACCATCCTTCGTTCTGGATCTTCGGAATAAGATCCTCAGCTCCTACGAATTCAGCACCTGCTGCTTTTGCTTCTTCAGCTTTAGCATCTTTAGCGAATACTAAAACACGAACTTTTTTACCAGTACCATGTGGCAGAACTACTGCACCACGGATCTGCTGGTCTGCATGACGTCCATCGCAGCCTGTACGGATATGAACTTCGATAGTTTCGTCAAATTTAGCAACTGCAGCTTTTTTAACTAAGCTGATAGCTTCTGCGGTATCATATAATGTAGCGCGGTCTACTGCTTTAGCAGCTTCCACGTATTTCTTTCCTCGTTTCATTTCTA
>ENA-OPDW01000698-OPDW01000698.1-human-gut-metagenome-genome-assembly--contig:-NODE-698-length-24209-cov-3.190776_pt1 | contig 24209 bp, 13 predicted proteins | sample MGYA00241264_ERZ501508 | MGnify/ENA primary metagenome ERZ501508 (study PRJEB25962, sample SAMEA2042575) | human gut metagenome | biome: human gut; feature: human-associated habitat; material: faeces...
TAAAGTTCATGGTGTCCAGAATCGCCAGGCCGGAGTAGACCTCGCCACCGGGCGAATTGATGTAGAGCGAGATATCCTTCTCGGCATCCTGGCTCTCAAGATGCAGCAGCTGGGCAACGACCAGGTTGGCGCTGACGGAGTTAATCTCCTCGCCCAAGAAGATGATGCGGTCGTTGAGCAGGCGCGAATAGATATCGTAGCTGCGCTCGCCGCGCGGCGTCTGCTCGATAACGTATGGCACGAGGGCGGAATCGAACTTAGCGATCATACGCATCTCCATTTCTCTTACGGACCAATATTGGTTCTAGACAAACGTACGGTGCCCGCATGCTATGCATTGGCTGGCACCGTACGAAGCAACCGGATAACCGGCTTATAACTTTACCCCATCACAGGCGCGTACATGCGCTCGCAGAAAAGGTGGCGAGAATTACTCGGCGTCCTTGGCGGTCTCGTCGACCTCGGTCACCTTGGCGTTCTCGACCAGGTGGTCGACGGCCTTAGAGCGACGGATGGACTCGCGGACGGCGGGCATGCGGCCATCGGCGATGAACTCGGCCTTGGAAGCCTCGACGTCCTTGACGCCAGCCTTCTCGAACTCGGCGTTGATGTCGTCCTCGGTGACCTCGATCTTGAGCTCACGGGCGAGGGCGTCGAGAGCCAGGGACTCACGGGCAACGTCGTTGGCCTGCTTGTGCAGGTCGCCGATGAACTGCTCCATGGTCAGACCGGAAGCGGGCAGCCAGGTGTCGAGGGTCATGCCGCGGGCAGCGAGGTTGGACAGGAAGTTCTGGCAAAGCTCCTCAAAGACGGACTGCTCGTAGTCGGCGTCCATCTCGTCGAGCTGCAGACGCTCGGCGAGGGCGGCGACGCAACGGTTCTCCTTCTCGGCCGGGAGGCGGGAAGCCTTGTCCTGCTCGATCTCGATCTTGATGGCGTCGCGCATGGCGTCGATGCTGTCGAAGCCAAAGTCGGACTTGACGAGCTCGTCGGTGAGCTCGGGGGTGTTGCGGACCTTGATGCCCTTGACGGTGACCTCGACGGTGTGGGTCTCGGCCTCCTCGCCCTCCTCGACCTCGTCGGTCCAGGTGACGGTCTTGACGTCGTCAACGTTAGCGCCGATCAGGGCCTCGTTGAACTCCTTGGGGTTGCTGTCGCTACCGGCGATGAGCATACGGCCCTCGGCGGCAAAGTTGTCGGCGTTCTCGACGGCCTTGAGGTCGACGGTGACGTAATCCTCGGCCTCGACGGCGCGACCCTCGATGTCCTCGAAGGTGGCACGGTAGTTGAGGAGCATCTCGACCTGGTTGTTGATCTCGGACTCAGTGACCTCCGCAGGAGGCATCTCGATCTCGACGGCGTCGAAGGAGGAGAGCTCGGCGGCAGGACGCAGGGAGAACTCGACGGTGTAGGTGTAGTCCTCGTGATCCTTGGCGAGGTCGAGCTCCTTGTAGTCACCGTTCTTGGTGGGGACGATGTCCAACTCGTTGAGGACGGCGGGCTCGTTGGCGGCGATCAGGTCGTTGGTGGCCTGAGCGAGGGTAGCCTCGGCGCCAAGAGCAGAGTCGATGACCGGACGGGGGGCCTTACCGGCGCGGAAGCCCGGGAAGCGGTACTTCTTGGCGGTGTCCTTGTAGGCCTTCTTGATCGCGGCGTCGACGTCGGCGGCCGGGATGGTGACCGTAGCGGTGAGCTTGGCGTCCTTGACGTCAGAAGCGGTGATGTTCAACACGTTCCTCCTCATACTGCCCAGCTTATCTGAGGTGCTGGTACCTTTATGCAACAAAGTGTCGCGAGGGCATAAGCCGACGCGGGTGCGTTGGTGCGGGCGAAAGGACTCGAACCTTCACGGGAATCCCACCAGAACCTAAATCTGGCGCGTCTACCAATTCCGCCACGCCCGCATAAAGACGCACAGCCTAAGCATGATAGCAGATAGCACGCCACTTTGGTGAGCAAAGCTTCAGCGAACGTAGGCAACACGAGGGATACACGATATGAGGGTCGATTACTCCCCTGCGCGGATGTCCAGATCGCGCTTTTGCAGCGCCTCGCGCGCGAGCCGTTGGCCCTCGATAGACTGGTCGAGCTGACGCTGATAGTACGTAAGACCCGCATCGATCAGATGATAGTAGCCCACCTCTGCCTGCACGTAGAGGCCGAGCGCGCGCTCGGGATCGGGCCCCATCACGCCATCGACACCGCGCATGAGGTAATCGGCCATATGGTGCGCCGCGCGGGCGGCAAGGGGGCTCTTGCCGGCAAGCTCGTAAGCCTTTGAATAGAGCTGCCACGCAATGCGGTCGCTCTTGCGCACGCCCTTACCCGAGGCACAGAGGTCGCCGAGTTTCCAATAGGCCTCGGGGTTGGTGTCGGTGAGCGCCGCACGAGCATAGCACTCATAGGCACGCGTGTAATCCCTCTCGCACCCACGGCCGTAGTAATAGATGTAGCCCAGGTTGATCATGCTTTGCGTGTCGCCGCGATCGGAGCCCAGCTCGTAGAGTTCAACCGCATGGGTGTAATCCTCCGCACTCCCCCGCCCGCTCGTATTGTGATAGAGATTTGCCAGGTTGCAGCAACAACCGGCATCGCCGCTGGCCACGCCGTGCTCATACAGGCGCTTGACGATGCGCGCAAAAGCACCCTTGGCATCCATCTCGCGCGCGAAGAGGGCCTGGTCGAGGTAGAGGTCCTGGAGCATCTCTTCAAAGTAGCCGCCCTGGGCGTCGTCGCAGGCATTGGCAAGAACGTTGTAAGCTTTCTCGCTCATCTCCCCTGCGTAGGCAGAATCCTCGTATTCCACGTCGAAATTAGGCAGGGTTGCGAATTCCTGAGCATCAATCTTCTTGAGCTCCATGGCAGACCTTCTTTCTCAAACGGCACACGGCCGATGCCGGCTGCATTGCCATTGAGTGTACGCGGTCGTGTGGACATAGGATGGGGGCGCGCACTTACAACCATTCTGTATGCCATGGCTAAGCTCCCTCGCCTATGACCAGCCGGCATCGATGCAACAACGATGCAAACGGATTGTATTATCCCCTAGCAGCCCTCTCCAATGCCAATTGCAGTTCTGGGTCAACCGCAAAGAGATAGAGACCGTGAACGCCGCGTTTCAAAAGAACGTTTAGCTCATTGCGCAGGTTCTTGTCCGAATAGTCCTTAACTCCCGAACGCTTGCTAACAGCCCTTTTATTTTTACTTGCCTTGCTATCAAATAACAGCTTTCCTTCACGGAGCTTGACCGAAGGCCCAATAATTACACCAGCGTAATTCAGGTCAAATCCCTGAATAGTAAACGTCGACCCTATTTCATCGATCGTTTCGGGCCTCTCCGCCCAAGCGCTACCATCAATCCTATGCACACTGTCCGAAGCATCGAGCTGATAGTTCCACGGATGGCAAAAGCGATTAGAATCAGGTGCATCGCCATTAATGATGAATCCTCGCTTGTCATTTTCATCAAGGCCCATTTTCCATACGCCAGCCTCATCGCGATGAAGTTCGACATTCCATGCGCCGTCGTTACTATCCGAGTTGCCCTTTTGCCCGTTGTAAGCCCAGTCGTAGGTCGCGAGAACACGAGAAAGACCCCTACTCTCGGCATCGGCAGCTTTCTCACGAATCGCCAGCCATAGCTTAGCTGGGGAATCGAAAACACGAATCTCGTAACTCTCACCAGCAGAAGAGCTTGAGCCGACGTCCTTGGCTTCTTTTGGAATAGTGCCCACGGCGCGCCCACTTGCAAAATCGTCAATCCATTTAATAGTTTCCGGACCTGCGGCAATTCGAAATTGATGTTTAAGGACAACGGAAGCCCGATTAAACATTGAGCCATCTTCAAGCTCAACAGACTCGAAACGGTCTCCGCCCTCCGTTTTACCATCCCCCAAAAGTACGTTTAAATCATGTTCCGACCACTGCTGACCCGTTTCAAGTATCTGGTCGGGGTCAAAAACGGCAATGGTCACTTTTGCACGACGCATGATATCAAGGAGCATATTCGTGCCAGCATAACCTTGATTTCCCTGGGTGAGAAGGAGATGCGCCTCATCAACAAGGGCAACATCAACCTTTTCCAAAGGTTTTGAAATATCTCTCTTTGACCTACCTGTAGACAAGACCACCTTTTCGCTTCGACGATTAATGAATTGCGTCGGCTTGAGAACTACCTCGTCGTTGCGCTTCTGCAAACCGAGCTTCCTTGCAATCTGGTTATATACATTTTTCTGCTCCCTGTGGTTTACGAGCACAAACGCCTGCAAAGGATGAACGTCAGAAGCATCGGAATTCGATGAACCCTCAATTTGTTTCGAATCAGCAAGCAAGGCGTTAAAGAGATGACTAATCAGCACTGTTTTTCCCGTGCCCGCAGCGCCCTGGACAAGGACAAGGTCACCAAACTCGGTCTTCATGTCAACAGGCCGTTCTCGCGCGCATAGAATAGCCTCAAGAATACTTCTTTCAGCATCGAGCTGAGCCTTAGTAAGCTCATGAAAAGGCGATGCTTTGAACAGGGCGGAATCCCTAATGATGCGCTCCGAGGGAAAGAGCTTCGAATTCAATGAATTGAGCTTCCTCCAGGTACGAGCGAATACCTCGTCGAGTTCCTCGCGAGTGTAGTAATTACCCTGAGGATTGGTCCTGCGATTGTTGAGGCTTTTAATCGAGTCGACACCCAGCAGGTATTGCATCATTCGATTCTCAATATCGAGAGTCAACGATTTATTAAAATGCGAATGGCCAATGACAAACTGCCGCACGGAAGAAGGGTTGTTCTCGGCCAGCTCGCGGAATTCGCGCCAATCCGGACGTACTTTTGGATCTGCCTTCAGATGTTGGCTCGTTCGGTTTTCGATATTGTTTGTCTCGCCCACGTAGGCGATATAACTAGGACCCACTTCGCTAGGGCCGTCAGGCTGTGCGTACACAACATAAACAGTGGGATAACCGTAAATAAGAGATTCGGCAGCAGAGTTTTCAGGCAGCATGAACTCAATCTTGTGCTTTCCAAAGCTAACAAGAGCTGATTCGGCTATTACTGGACTTGGGATTCGACGTTTATTCATTTGGGTTCATCAATCTCGAGTGCCGAATGATCGAGTTCCGTGTATTTCTTTGAAGAGCCTCGCGATACTGAAACGGGATATTTGTCTCGATTCTTTGCAAGTTTAGACTCGATTGCCGAAGCAAGATCGATGCCCTTACTGTCAGCAAAGTAGATAGCATAGATAAGCACATCGGCTAGCTCTTCCCGTATGGACTCATCTCGTGACGATACATCGAGGTCTGAAGCAGACCATTGAAAACACTCGAGAAGTTCAGCCGCTTCAAGAGAAAGCGATATGGCAAGATCTTTTGGATTATGGAATTGTGCCCATTCACGCTCATCTCTAAAAGCAAGCACATCCCTGCAAGCCGTCTCGAAGTTCATGAATCTCCTTTGGCTCTTCTATTTCCAGTCCATTGTATGGCAAAGCTTCCAACCGCGGTCACGATATTGCATCCATAATGTCCTGAGCAATGTTTCGATGCCATGGAAACAAGACGTAAATTGCGCATAAGCACACCCCATCCCATGTCCCCGCGAACATCTACCCTTCTTGACAGCGGACAACCCGTACCCAAAGGAAGGGAATTCATATGGACGGCTTAAACGAACTTGAATTAACCCGTCGCGGCTTTACCGTACTTGCGGCCTCGGCTTTTGGGGCTTTCTTTATCAAACCCGGCCTCGCCGATGGCCTCTCACCTAACAAAACGTACCTCGTGAGTGTAAAGACAACTGGATACGGATACCTTTGGGGAAAGGAATTCGAGGATACCGAATGGATGGAAGACCCAGACGAGGCGGAAATTCAACGCGAAGCGCTTGGACCAGGATCCATCCTCTACTTTGAGCAAGACCCCGAAATCCCAAAGGACGCGGCATGGCTCGACGTCGTCTCCGCAGACGGCGAAAAGCTCTGTGACATTCCTTGGTGCGCAACGCCCAAGGAAGAGGCTGAGGTCATGAAGATCGTCACGAAAATCAATGATGGCCATGAAGTCTGGGCAGAAGTGAACGATGCACACCATTGCACAACTGACGCCGGCCCCGACAACGCCCGCATCCACAGGATCGAGTTCGACGTGTTTTATCGATAGCCGTTTTCTTGCCTCAACCGCAACGAGGGCGCCGTGCAAGTAATCTGCATGGCGCCCTCGTCTATTAGCATAAGGGCTTCCTTGATAAAGACTCACTTAGGAGACGCTCGGCCCTTTGCCCTTACAGGTACAACCGTACACAACATCACCAGGGCGCTCGAGCGTCTGCTTGCCGCACGCGCGACACTTCACAAGCAGCAGGTCATCCCCCGGTTGCTTTCCAGAGATAAGGTCGATCAGATCGAAACCGTTTTCCTCCGCAAGATCGCGCGCCTGAGAAAGACGCAAGGCGGTTCTTTCGTCCATCACACCCTGTTTGACCAGGTCGTTGTAGCTGTAACCCTGAGAAAGCAACGATTGAATCGCCTCGTCTCTCAAAACACGGCAATCGGCATACCAGTCCGTCCAGTAGCATGCGCGGCAAACCTTCTCGCCTATATCGTTTTTATCCAAGATGTACTTGAGGCGGTAATGAGCCTGAGTCCCGCACGTCTTACAGCGTGTGAACAGGTACTGACCCTTTAGGTATTTCCCTTTCTCATCATACGGTTGCGCGAGCTCGAGCCCCGCTTCATCAAGGATTGAATCGAGTTCCTCATCCGTTAGTTTCATTGCCCTACCCCTTACTTAGGCTTAACCGTAAACTCGCGGTGACACGACCTGCAGATCATCTTATTCTTGCCAGGGTTTTTAAAGCCGCAAAGCGCGCCCAACGCCGCACTGCCCGAAAGCATGCCAAACACGAGCGCGCGCCCGACCGAATATGGCTTGCGCGTGGTTCCCAGCTGGATGACGTTTTCGGAATAGCAATAGGGGCACATGAGGCCGGCTTTCACCATGCGCTTCTTGTAATCGTCCTCGCGCCATTTCTCCACTTGAGCCTCGTACTCGATGCGCCTTCTCTCGCGTTCGAGCTCCTTTTGCTGGAGCTCCTCGGCAGTGGGTACGGTCTTGAACGCTTGCCCCACAAAGTAGAGAACAATACCCGAGACAAACCAGACCGCCGCGCTCGCGTAGTTGCCACGCATCACGCAGATAAACGCCATGATCGGCGAGGCGAAGAGGGCCACCGCAAGCACCAACCGAAACGCAGCGCCCAAAAGCCCTCCGATAAGAATGGCAAAGTATTCAGCGGCACCTCTGAAGCCATAGCTCGCGACCGTGAACAAGATGAACCCCAGCAGGGGCACGGCAAGGCCCATGCCTATGTACGCAGAGGTATTGACCCTATAGGATGCGATCGGCCCGCTATATGCATGTGTACACACCGCAAAAAAGAGGAAACCAGCCCCCGCAATGAGCGAAAGCCCGAAGATTATTGCAGCCACTTGCTCAAACAAGCTTTTCTTATCCCTCACGAGACATCCTTTACCTAGGTGACGCTTTGATTCTAATCCCTCGCGCAGGCACGATCCGCGAGTTCATGCGGGGTAGGCACGGACGACGTGTCCGGACGGAACGTTACTGTTGGGAGGGGTTATCATACGCTTCAACAGATTAACGAGAACGGACAGCGCCATGGCAACCGACAAGAAGAACAATTCCCACGCTGGCAAGCGAGCGCTGCTCACAATCGTTGCCCTTGTGGTCATCGCGCTTGATATCTGGTGGGTCGCCAACGGACAGGAACGCGATATCTTCCCTCCGCAGCCCGCCGCCGAAGCCAAGCCCGCGCGCAAGATGTATGTCGAGCTATGCGGTCCCCTCTCTGGTGATATGGAGTGGGGCATTACCCTGCGACCGGAGGTTTATAACTTTCCGCAAGGAGCTGTCGAGTCCCGCTTTTGGGAGATTTCGCGCGACCAAGGCGTCACATGGCAGCCCTGGGATTGCGAGCCCGATGAGCTCACACAATGGGTGGTTGCGTCGGAAGATACAGTTGGGTGTTTGATTCGTGTAACCGAGTACGCCGTACTTGAGGACGGTTCGGGCGTTTCGTGCACAAGCGCGCCCTTTGGCCCCATAGAGGAGCAGCGTGGATTTAGCCTTGGAGGCACAGCAGCGCAAGGCGATGGAGAGTCCGCTTCGTCCAGCAGCAATGTGCCCGCCGAGCCCGCGGTCTACGTTTGCGAAAGTGCAGGCAATGCTTACTATCACGCGTATGATTGCGACGAGCTGAGTCTGCTTCGCCAGCGTGGCTACTCCACAAGCGAGATGACGCTGAGCGAGGCAAGCAGACTGTATCGCCCGTGCCCCATCTGCCAAGGGTAGTTTCTGCGAGCAAAGTCCCCTCAGCGCAAATGATCGTTTGGGGAGTCGTTTGGTGCTCGGCCCATCTCTCCCCTGCCGTTCACGGTCCATCTTCAACCAGGTCGCTCAATCTGAGTATATTTCACCCTCGCAGGTGGCATATAGCCATCAATCAAACTTGATACGAGGGGACCATGGCCAAATCAACCCAACCAAGCCATATCATCATCTGCGACGCTTCCGCCTTTCGCGCGTTGCGCTGCGAGCGTCGCCGATATCAAGGCCTTGGTTGGACGCCCCTGAGCTCCCGCGAAATTCACCTTGCTGTCTCCTGCAGCAGTGCCAACGCCAATTGCATCGATTACGACCTTTTGGAACAGCTAGGCGTCTGGAGCCCCGGCGAGGAGCTGCATCTGTTGGTTAACAACCAAAGCAAACGAAGGTACACCGGCCCTATCTCAATGCATGTCTCATCAAAGCCGCTCCCTATGGGATCGCTTTGCAATATTGCACCGGAAATCGATGTTCTCTCCCCAGCCATGATTGCAGCCCAATATGCAAACTGCCACTCATTTGGAGAAGCATACGCGTTTTTCGAAGAACTCTGCAGCGAGATAACCTTCGCAGAACCAAGTTATAAGGACTGGCTCGCAGGCCCCGATTCGGAGGGCATCCCAAGCGAGGAACTAGTCACCGAATCTAGCACATCGATATCGATTCCAAAAACGCGCTATTTCAAATGCGAAGCAGCGCTCACTCCAAACGAGCTCAATAACTGGATTAAAAGAATCAACTGCTGTCCGGGGCTAATTCAAGCACGTTCTATAGCGCCTTATGTTTTAGGCAAGGCGCGCTCTCCAATGGAAATCATGATGTTCGGATTGTTCTGCTTGCCAATGTCACACGGAGGGTTTGCCTGTAAAGACGGTATCTCCAACCATCGAATCGACTTCAATGAGGAGGCAACTACGGTCTCGGGAATGCCTTATGCAATTGGCGATCTAGTGTTTCCCGCCAGCAGTGAAATCCTGGAATATAAGGGCCACCCTCACGACTCAAAGGAATCGCGAATCAAAGATGAAAAGCGTGAAGCCGGACTGAGCGCGATGGGATTCAGAGTCACATCTATCAACAACGAGCAGATAAAAGATGCCGCTGCACTTGAGGCTATTGCTAAACGGCTCTATCGTCAGTCGGGATTACGGTTTCGCTACTACATCGATGCCTACCGAACCAAGCAATACCAACTCATGCGCGAACTGACCACTTGGATGCGTGGTTAAAGTGAATAAAAGCATAGCGAAAATGAATAATACAAACTCGCCGCTCGCAGACGGCACTCCTGACTGACATAAATATACGATACCGTGCAGTATGCAATTTTAGTTTTGGTGGAAAACTTGAAATATGTACGATGGAAAAAAGCGGATTAAGCTCAAAACTGCTCGGGCAGGACTTGAGCGCACATAAATTGATGCAACCGATCCGACAGATCGCTTTATGCATGAAATTCCAGAGCTTTTCGCATTGAGAATAGACGATCAATCGTACATATTTTAGTTTTTCCGCCAATTCGAGCCCCCTCGTCTGCAGGAGAGACGAGTAAACAACGAGGGGCTTTCATAAGACCACTGGAATTAGCCTCAGCAAACCCGTTTGACAAAAAGAACGGCTCTTCCCGCGCAGCAGGGAGAGCCGTTCCAAACAAACTATGGGGTAACGACTAGCAAACGCCCTGGGCGAGCATAGCGTCGGCGACCTTCTCGAAGCCGGCGATGTTTGCGCCCATTACGAAGTTTCCTTCATGGCCATACTTCTTGGCAGTGTCGTCCACATTGTGGAACATACCGCGCATGAGCTGCTCGAGCTTGCCGTCGACCTCCTCAAAGGTCCAGGAAAGATGCTCGGCGTTCTGGCTCATCTCGAGGCCAGATACAAGCACGCCGCCGGCGTTAGCTGCCTTACCAGGCATGAAGACAACACCGTTGGCCTGGAAGTACTCGGTGGCATCGATCGTAGTGGGCATGTTTGCACCCTCGCCCACAACCTTGCAGCCATTGGCAACCAGAGCCTTGGCATCCTCAAGGTGAAGAGTGTTCTCACGAGCGCAGGGCAGTGCGATGTCGCAGGGAAGCTGCCACACGCCGCGACCGTCGCCCTCGTGCCAGGTAGCGTTCGGACGCTCATCGACGTACATAGCAAGGCTCACGCCCTTATCGTGACCGGAGCGCTTCTTGTTGTAGATACCCTCGAGCACGGTGTAATCGATGCCGTCGGGATCCTCGACCCAGCCCTTAGTGTCAGAGCAAGCCAGAACCTTGCCGCCCAGCTGGGCAACCTTCTGCACAGCATAGATAGCAACATTGCCGGAACCGTGAACAACAACGTTCTTGCCCTCGAAGGAGTCACCGTTGCTCTTAAGGTACTCGTCAACAAAGTACGCCAGGCCGTAGCCGGTGGCCTCGGTACGAGCGAGCGAGCCGCCAAAGCTCAGGCCCTTGCCCGTAAGGACGCCCGTCCACTCGTTGCGCAGGCGCTTATACTGACCAAACAGGTAAGCGACCTCGCGGCCACCAACACCCAGGTCACCGGCGGGAACGTCGGTGTTGGGGCCGATGTGGCGATACAGCTCGGTCATGAAGGACTGGCAGAAATGCATGATCTCGTTGTTGGACTTGCCCTTGGGGTCGAAGTCGGAACCTCCCTTGCCGCCGCCCATGGGAAGGGTGGTCAGAGAGTTCTTAAGGATCTGCTCAAGCCCCAGGAACTTGAGCATGCCCAACGTAACGGTGGGGTTAAAGCGCAGGCCGCCCTTGTAGGGTCCAATCGCAGAGTTGAACTCAACGCGGTAACCACGGTTGACCTGAACCTTGCCGGAATCGTCGACCCAGGGAACGCGGAACATAACGATGCGCTCGGGCTCGACGAGACGCTCAAGAATGGCGGCCTCCTCGTACTCGGGATGAGCATCGAGAACGGGCTGCAAGGTGCCCAAAATCTCAGTAGCAGCCTGGATGAACTCGGTCTGCTCCGGGTAACGAGCCTTGAGGTCCTCGAGGACCGTCTGGGTGTAGCTCATGTAAGCCTCCAAAGTTAGTGTTAAAAGCCTGAGCTATCATACGACGAGGTTTCGTATCGGTAACAAACAAGATGGGTCCATTTTTCCCTAATTAACAAATTCGCTGGTAAATGGCATATTTTTCTCTGTTAATGTCTTGTTTCGTTTCCTGCGTGTTACAAGATGCTGAAGGCCTTTGGAAGCAGAACCGCCAGGAAGAACGCCAGAGAAACAACTTGAGGGCAATGCCGTAACGCAACGGAGATGACCTTAGAGAGCAACTGGTCGCAAGACCGTGAGCTCGCTGCCGCAGCCAAAACAACGCAAAGTCATTTCAGACGAATCTTAGCCTCAAATAAAGACGAGTCAAAAAAGAAGAACCACTCGAGGCGCATGCTCAAGCGGCCCCCTGCTCTTATCCGTCATCGGCAAAGTGGCTTCGGCCCTGTTCATCAAGGTCGTTGCACCGAAAGACGGAACAAGTAAAGAATACCGCCAGAATAACCAAGGGAAAGTGCCTCGTTCTACGAACTGGCCAAGCGAAAGGGCAAGCAATACCAACGGAACGTTTTCAACTTATTTTGCGACTGTTCATTGCGACTAAAAAACAGGCCAGAAGCATCACCGCTTCTGGCCTGCAAATTTCTTGGAGCGGGCGACGGGAATCGAACCCGCGTCATCAGCTTGGAAGGCTGGGGTTCTACCATTGAACTACGCCCGCAAGATATGGTCGGGACGACAGGATTTGAACCTGCGACATCCTGCTCCCAAAGCAGGCGCGCTACCAAACTGCGCCACGTCCCGAAGGTGTTGAGCAGCTAAGGTCTAAACCTTGCGTGTCCCAAAGCGAAGGAAATTATAGGGGAGACTCCCCGCCTGTGCAAGCGCAGAAACCCTAGCTCCTCGAATGTGCGACAAACTTGCTGTGGAGCAGACCGATCACAAAGGCAACTACGGCGACCGGCGCCCACGCGGCACCGATGTCTGCCAGGGGTAGCGCATCAAACGGCAGCCATGTGCCCGCAAAGAACGCATCGCGGACCGAGGTGATCACGCTCTGCACAGCAACGACGCCGCCGACCCAGACCCACACCTGCGGATGAGCGTCGCAAAAGCCGTGCACCAGGCCCATAAGCACCAGCACAATGGCAACGGGGTACAAGGCGTTGAGCATGGGCACCGAGAACATAAGGATCATGTCGAGACCCACGTTGGCAAGCACGCACGAAAACGCCGCGAACACAAAGGCGAGAACCGCAAAGGGACGGCGCATGGCCTCCTCGGACGCCTCCGCTCCCCCTTCGACCACATACGTCTCGCAGAAGTAACGCGAGCAGCAGCTGATGAGGCCGATGCACACGTTCATGCAGGCGAGGAAAAAGATCGCAAAGACCACGACCGTGCCGGCAAGGCCAAAGTGCATGGAGGCCGAACGGGCGAGGATGGCGGCGCCGTTGGTAGCGTCGGGCATCACGGTGCCGAGCTGCATACCGGCAAGGCCCAAGCCGCAGTAGATGATGGCCATGAGCACGCCGGCGATCACACCGGAACGCGAAATCTCGAAGGCCACGCGCTTGTCATCGGTAACGCCCAGCTCGTGGATGGTCTCGGCGATGATGATGCCAAAAGCAAGCGACGCAAGCAGGTCCATGGTCTGGTAGCCGGTCAGAAAGCCCTGCACAGCGGCGCCTGCATCGTAAGGGGCCTGCGGCGCGGCAGCCGGTCCCAGCGGCGAGATCACGGCAGCACCCACGACCAGCACGATGAGCGCAATGAGTGCGGGGCCCGTAATGCGGCCGAGCACGCGTGTGATGACACCCGGGCGCAGCGTGAGCGCAAACGCGACGACAAAGAAGCCAACGGCAAACACCAAGCGAGCCGTACCGAGCGAGACGCCCTCGGGCAGCAGCGGCACCAGCATCTCGAAGGCCGTGGAGCTCGTGCGCGGAATAGCCAGGCACGGGCCGATGGCCAGATACACCGCCGCGACAAAGAACTCACCGAACTTGGGGTGCACGCGGCCGGCAAGCTCGCGCGCCGTTCCGGCGAGCGCCACGGCGATAAAGCCCATGACGGGCAGGCCGATGGCGGCAACGAGAAAGCCAAGCATGGCAACCGGCGTGGCAGAACCTGCCTGCAGCGCCAGCAGCGGCGGAATAATAAGGTTACCGGCACCAAAGAGCATCGAGAACAGGGCGATGCCGACGGTGACGACATGGTCGGAGCGCAGACCGCGCGGAGCGGATGAAGCCATGGGACCACCTTTCGAGTCAAAACAAAAACGGGACGGGCAAAAGACCCGCCCCGCAAGTATATACGCTTTAGCAGACTAAATCGCGCAAAGCTTCAATCTAGCTGCCCCTTTTGAGCCGTTACGCGTCCGAGCGACGGCGACGCAGCAGCTCGAGCCCCAGCGCGACAAGCGCAGCGGCGCCTGCAGCGACGACGACGGCCAATGGCGCACGATCGCCCGTGTCGGCGAGCTGCTGAGCGCTCGTCTTGGAAGACTCCTTCTTGCCGGAGTTTTCCGTGCCCGATGCCTTTGCCTTATCGACCGCAGAGTTATCCGAACTACCGGGTTTTGTCGGATCCTTTGAATCCGGCTGGTCGGAATCGGGCGTTCCGGGCTTTTCCGGCTCCGGCTTACTCGGGTTGTCGGGCTCAGGCTTATCCGGGTTATCCGGGTCCGGCGTGTCCGGCTGATCAGGCTCCGGTTTGTCGGGCTCGGGCTTGCCCGGATCAGGCTGGTCAGGCTCGGGCTTGTCCGGGTCCGGCTTGTCCGGATCGGGTCCATCGGGCTTGTCCGGATCGGGAACCACCGGGTCCGGGTCGACAGGCTCCTGCATCTTCTTCACCGTCAGCGTACCGGGCTCAACCGTGACATCGAAGTTCGGGTCGGTGACCGTCGCCTCGATCTGGTACTCGCCCGCCGGGGAACTCTCATCGGCGACGCAGGAGTACTCGACTTTCACGCGCGAGGTATCGGCCGAGCTCTTTAGGCTCGAGGTAAAGGCGGGATTCGCCTCTCCCTCGAAGCGTTCAACATCGTCGACCTTTACCCTAAGCTTCGCCGGCGCAATCTTGAACTTGCGCGAGGCGGCGCCAATATACCCGTTGCTACGCAGCGTGGCAACGGCGCGATATGTGCCGGCATCGGTCGGGGCCCCACTCGACGAATAGTGCGTGCCGCCCGTCCCGTAATACCTGACCCTCAGGTCACCTTCGCAGGCCTTGGGAACCCCCGTGACCTCGGGCGCCTGGGCGTCACCGCTATAGACGAAGTTGCCGCCTGCAAATGCGAGATCGACCCGCTTCGCCTGAACGACCAGAACGAAGTGCGCGGTCGCGGTCTTGCCCTGAGCGTCCTTGCACGTGATGTCAAAGGTAGACACTCCGGCCTTGGACGGGGTGCCCGAGAGCGTCAGACCGCCCGATGTGCGGGTGAGCTTAAACCCGTCGGGGAGCTTAGCGTCGTCCCACGTGTACTCATACGGAGCTTCGCCACCCGCGGCACCCGAAATCGTCGCGCGATACGTGCTATGCGCACGTGCGACCGGCAGCAGACCGCCGTTGAACACGAGGGTATCCCGGGGCACAACAGAAACGACGGCACGATCGCTTTCCACCTGCGTCTCGGTACCTAGGTAGCGCTGAGTGACGCGGCAGAAATACTCGCCGGCGCAATCGTCATCAAGGTTCTCAATGAGGAGCGTCTCCCCCGTCTCGCCCTCGAGCGCCACGGCCTCGCCGCCCACCATGTGGAACCACTGATAGGAAAGTTCGACATCGGCGGCGGAACCCGTGGACGAGGACGCGTGGTCGAGGACGCCCTTGCCCGCCTCGGCAGCAACCGAGAGCACGGCAGCATCGCCCTCGTGGGCGCTCGCATCCTGCGGCTGGGCGATCATCTTCGGAGCGTCCGCCTTCACGAACTCGAATGTGACCTCCTGCGACGCGGTGACGCCACTCAGCGTGACCTCGTACGCTCCACCCTCATAGTCGGAGATATCGAGATCGACGGCCTTGTCCGAGCCAGCTTCCGTGACCGTCACTCGCTCGAGGTAGCAGCCCTCGTCGGGCGTCGCCGAGAGCGTCACATCTCCGCCCGCGTCAACGGTGACGGAAGCGTTGTCAACCGAACCGTTGACCGCCTCTGCCGTCACCTCAAAGCGCTCTGGCTTGTCCGGGTTATCGGGCTCGGGGTTATCAGGGTCGGGATTATCGGGATCCGGCTTGGGGCCCGGATCAGGATTATCAGGTTCAGGGTTGGGATCCGGGTCGGGGTTGGGATCCGGATCAGGCTGATCGGGGTCCGGATTGTCCGGGTCCGGAACCACCGGGTTGGGATTGACGGGCTCCTGCTTCTTTTTCACCGTCAGCGTTCCGGGCACGACCTCGACATCGAAGTTCGGGTCGGCGACCGTCGCGCCGATCTGGTACTCGCCAGCAGGAGAGCTCTCATCGGCATCGCAGGAGTACTCGACCTTCACACGCGAAGTGTCAACCGCACTCTCCAGGCTCGAGGTAAACGCTGGGTTCGCCTCTCCCTCGAAGCGCTCGGCGTCGTCAACCTTCACCTTGAGCTTTGCCGGAGCGATCTCGAACTGGCAGGTAGCGGCACCGATGTAGCCGTGGCTGCGCAGCGTGGCGACAGCGCGGTACGTGCCGGCATCGGTCGGGGCCTCCGTCGAGGAATATTGCGTGCTTCCGGTACCGAAGTACCAGACCCTAAGGTCGCCCTTGCAGACCTTAGGGGCACCGGAAACTTCAGGCGTCTGCGGTGCGCCATTAAAGGTATAGTCGCCATCCGTGAACGATAGCTTTACGCGCTTTGTCTGGACGACGAGAACAAAGGAGGCAGTCACGACCTCGCCACGGGCATCCGTGCACATGATGTCGAAGGCGGAAACGCCCGTCTTGGACGGAACGCGCGAGAGCGTCAGACCGCCCGGTGTACGGGAAAGCTTGAGCCCGTCGGGGAGCTTCGTCTCATCCCATGCGTACTCGTACGGAGCCTTGCCGCCCGCGGCCCCGGCAATCATGGCGATGTACGTGCCGTGCGCACTCGCTGCCGGTAGCAGGTCGCCGTTGAACACAAGGGTGTCCCAGGCAACGACGGAGACGGAAGCACAATCACTGTCCGCCTGCTTCTCAGCACCAAGGTAGCGTTGAGTGATGCGGCAGAAGTACTCGCCGGCTTTCTCGTCATCGAGATCCGCGAGCGAGAGCGTCTCCCCCGTCTCGCCATCGAGCGCCACAGCCTTGCCATTCGCCATGCGGAACCACTGGTAGGAAAGCTCAACCTCGGCAGCGCAACCCGTGGACGAGGCCGCGTGGTCGGCGACGTTCTTGCCTGGCTCGGCAGCGACCGAGAGCGCGACGGCATCGCCCTCGTGGACGCTCACGTCCTGCGGCTGCGCGACCACACGCGGAGCGTCCGCCTTCGCAAACTCGAACGTGACCTCCTGCGATGCGGTGACATCGCTCAGCGTGACCTCGTACGCCCCGCCCTTGTAATCAGAAATGTCGAGGTCAACGGTCGCATCCGAGCCGGCCTGCACGACCGTCACGCGCTCGAGGTAGCAGCCCTCGTCGGGCGTCGCCGAGAGGGTCGCGTCCCCGCCCTCAACAACCGAAACCAAAGCATTGTCGACCGAACCGTTGACTGCCTTCGCCGTCACCTTGTAGTGCTCGGGCTTCTTCTTGACCGTCAGCGTGCCGGGGTCGACCGCGACATCAAAGTTCGGATCGGCGACCGCCGCGTCGATCTGGTACTCACCCGCCGGCGATTTCTCATTCGCCGAGCAGAAGTACGTAACCTTTACGTCCGACGTGTCGCAACGACTCACCAAGCTGGAGGTAAACTCGGGGTTCTTCTGACCCTCAAAGCGCTCGGCATCGTCGACCTTCACCAGCAGCTGAGCCGGCGCAACAGCAACCGTCAGTTCAACGTCTTCGGCAGCAAGATAGTTACGCGAGGCAGCGGCATGGGCGACAACACGTGCCGTACCGGCAGCCTTCACCGTCGCGCAGCGCCCCTTAATCGAAACCGGGCTCGCATCGTCATCGGAATCGACCAGCTCAAAGCTCACGGGAGTCTGGGCAACGTTGTTAAACACAATGGGGTCTCCACCGTATACACCCGAATAGCTCGTCGTTCCCGTAATAACCTGGCTTGCCTTTGCAATCGAGAACTCGGCGGACTTTTTACCCTGATAGTTGGGGTCAGTCACCGTAACCGTGACGCGGTAGTTGCCACTGTCGCACGGCTCCAGCGCCATCGGACCATAGGACGTTCCATCTATACCGCGATAGGCAACGGAATAGGCAGACGTATCAAGACCGGCAACCGCAACCGCCGCAACGTGTCGTGCGCCATCGTATGTCACATCAGACGTCTCGATCGAAATATCGACCGGGGCCTTCTCGATCGTGAAGTCACAGGAGGAATTACCAACATATCCCTTGGCGTCGAGCGTCGCCACCGCACGATACGTGCCGGCATCCACCGGCGCCTGATCCGACGAGTAATGTGTGTCACCCGTGCCAACATAGGTCAGTTTGACATCGTCCTCGCAACCCTCGGGCACGCCCAAAAGTCCCGGGTCCTGCGCCGTCGCGTTGTAGGTAAAGGTCTGGCCCTCAAATGCAAGCGGGGCTTCCTTCGCCTTCACGAGCAGCGCGAAGTGCGCATCGCACTTGTCGCCCAGGTCATCGGTGCACGAAATCTTAAAGCGACAAACACCCGTAGCCGCAGGCACGCCCGAGAGCACCAAGGCGCCCGATCCGTCATCTGCCAGCGTCAGCTGCATGCCCTCAGGAACCTCAACATCATCCAAGTTGTACGCATACGGTGCCTTGCCGCCCGTAGCGCCGGCAATCTCTGCACGGTACTCATCGTGAGCGGTCGCCACCGGCAGCACGCGCCCGTTAAACACAAGTGCTTCTCGGGGCACGATGGATACCTTCGCATGTTCGGTATCCGTCTTTGTCACCGTGCCCAGGTAGTTCTGCGTAATGCGGCAGAAGTACTCGCCCTCGCCCTCGCTGTCGAGCTGGGCAATCGAGAGGGCCTCCCCCGTCTCGCCCTTCAGCGCCACCGCCTTGCCACCATCGTCAGACATGCGATACCACTGGTAGCTCAGCTTGACGTCTGCAGCGGATCCAGATGACACGGCCGCATGGACGCGAGCGTTGCGCCCCGCCTCGGCGGCGACCGAAAGTTCAACCGGATCGCCCTCGTAAGCACTCGCATCCTGCGGCTGCGCAAGGCCCTGTGGAGCCGCTGCCTTCGCGAATTCGAACGTGACCTTTTGCGGAGCACTCACGCCACTCAGTGTGACCTCGTACGCCCCACCCTTATAGTCGGAAATATCAAGGTCATAGGCATTGCCGGCCGAACCGTCCTCACCTGCCTCTTCGGCAACGGTCACGCGCGTCAGGTAGCAGCCCTCATCGGGCGTCGCCGAAAGCGTCGCCTTGCCATCCGTAGCGACCAAAGCAGACTCCGGACCACCCGATCCGTTGACCGCTCGGGCCGTCACCTTGTACTTAGGCGCCTCCGCAAAGCGCGCCTCGACGGTCATGTTGTCCTCGGGGACAAACGTCCAGGTAGCATCCGTGCTCAGCGGCTCATCGCCCAACGACCCGTCGTCATTGCGCGCATACCACCCATCAAACACATAGCCCGCATCGGGAACGGCAGTCAGAGTCGTGGACTCACCGTTCTCGACTTCGTTGGTCACGGCATAGCCCAGAGATTCGTCCTCGGAGGAACCATCGACGTGCCCGCCCTGACGCGAATCCACCGCTGTAACCGTCATCGACGCCCGCTCATAAACGGCCGTAAAAGTACGGTTGCCAAACACCACGCGGTTGATCACCGGCGTAAATCCCACAGGCATGCCGTTCTCGTCGACCCAGTATTTAAACTTCCAACCCTCGTGCGGCACGGTAAACATAATCGCCGCGGAGTGGTAGGAGCCGCCGGTACCAAGCGCAACCATGCTAAAGCCCGCGCCCTTGGGATACGTAGCGACCTGAACATCGCAGCCCGTCTCATAGAACACGGCCGTGAGCTGCCTGTTCTCTTTGGCGGTACCGATATAGAATGCGCTGTAGCTCACCGTGACACCCGCATCGTCGACCCAATGCGAGAAGTGGTACTTCTTCCACGGGATCGCGATCGCCATAAACATGTCGCCCCTGTCGTACGACCTGCTACCGGCAGGAATGCCGTCGACCAGAAGGGCCGTACCGCGGAAGATGGACGAGCCGGTGACGGTAATGGTCACCTGTCCATCGGATTCGAACTGCGCGTAGTACGTTATGCCTTGCGTGGCGGTCACATCGAGGGTCGTTGCGGTCTCGACAATCGAGGTGCCCTCCTTATCGGTGCTCCAGCCCACAAAGCGATAGCCCATACCGGCAACAGCGGTCAGCTCCACCTGATCGCCCACGGCAAAGCTACCGCTGCCCGTAACACGGCAGCCCCTGTTCGAAGCCTTGTCCTTCACCACGACCTCGCCCGTAACGGTCACCTCGTACGGATCGGCAAACACGGCCTGGAGCTCCAACGTATCGTCCTCGAGCCCCTCGACCATATCCTTGTCGAGCTTAACCCAGCAATGGGCGTCGCAGCTCAGCAGCGACTTGTTGCCCTCGGCATCCAGGACATACCAACCGACAAATCGCTTGGTACCCATAGGCGTAGCGTTGAGTTCGACCGTATCACCGAATTGATAGGAGCCCTCGCCGCTCAGGGTGCTAACGCTATCGTCACTCGCGCTCAAAACGACCTGATAGGACTTAGGCGTAAAGGTCGCCGTATAGGTGGCGTCACCCGTAACCTTAACGGTATAGTCGGCGTTCTCGCTGACTGTCTCGCCCTTGTCGTCCGTCCAACCCGCAAACGAATACCCGGTGTTGGCGATCGCACGAAGCGTTGCGCGGTCGCCGGCCTCATAGCCACCAAAGCCGCTCACGGCTCCGCCCTCGGCAGGCGAAGCAACGGTATGCACGACATACGAACCCGACGCAAAGACGGCATAGAGCGACGTATCCTCACGCACGGTAAATCGATAGGTTTTCTTGGAGCTCACACATGTGCCGTTACGGAACCAGTCCACAAAAGCCGTATCCTCGGCGGCGACCGCACGCACGGTTGCGACCTGTCCGGCGGCATACGTCCCCGCTCCCTCGACCGAGCCCATGCTCTCTTCGCACGAGACGTCCACCGTGTATTGTTTTGCCGAGAACACGGCTTGGAGCGTCGTGTCAGACGTCGGCACCACGTGATAGGTGCTGTCACGGCTTACCACGGCGCCCGAGGCATCGGCCCAATACTCAAACGCATAGCCCGAAAGCGCATGCGCGGTCAGCGTGGCGGCGTGCCCCGCCTCAACGGTACCTGTACCCTCGACCCAGCCGGCGACGCTCGATTCGACCAGCGAACCGGTGCCGGAATCGACTACCGTCGTGGCGTCGACTTCATAGCTTTTTGCCATAAAGCGAGCGACGTGCACATGGGTGCGCTCCTGATGGCAGGTGAACTCCGCATCGGCAGACTCAAACGTGCCGTCGGCCGTATACCAACCAGTAAAGACGTAACCGGGATTGGGCGTCGCCTTAAGGGCAACCTCCGCGCCGCGGTCGGCAAGGATTCGGCTCGCCTTGACGGTGCCGCCCTCCGCAGGATCGGCGAGGGACACGCAGACGGTATCAATAGGCACAAAGGCCGCGGTAATAACGCAGTGCCCGGTTTTACCGCGAGCTTTGGCGACCAACGAGGTCTCGTGCTTAAGGCTCTTCAGGCGACCATTGACGTACCAACCCCAGAATAAAAAGCCTGGATGGGCCTTGGCCGTCAGGGTAAGGGTCTCCCCCAGCTTGAACTTATCGGTCGTAGGCTTCACCACGGTCCCGTTGCACGTCACGGTACCGCCGAGCCACGAATCGGCCGTGACCATGACCTCGGGCTTTGAGTCGGTAAAGATCGCGGTATAGGTATCGCTCTTGGTAACCTTAACAACCAGCTCGGCGGTGTCGTACACCTCACCGGAGTCATCCTTCCAATGGTCAAAGCGGTAGCCGTCGTTGGGCTTCGCCTTGAGTATCACCGTATCGCCGTATCCGCAGGTAACCGAAGATGCCCCCGGATGCCCCTCGATCTCGACCGTACCGCGCTCCACAAAGGTCTTCTTGGCCTTTGCCTCCACGGTATACGTGTTTTCCTCAAACACCGCACGCACGGTACATTCCACGTCCTCGGGATAGAACTCAAGGTAGCTCGGGTCGGTACCTAAAAGCAGATCCGTCTTGGCGTCGTACCAGCCCTTAAAGGTAAATTGCTTGCTCGCCTCGGCCGTGAGCTCAATGCTCAGCGTGGCAGGCTCGCCCTTCATGCAGTAGCCCTCGCCGTGCACCAAATACTTGCCCGCCATGGCCGCGGCAGGCTCAACGACAACGTCCACCTTGCAGGCACGCGTAAACTTTGCTTGGATCACGCAGTCGGTAATGGGCTCAAAGGAATAGGAGCGCTCGCTCGAAACCAGCGTCGAGGTAACATCCGAACCGCCGTTGCTCAGATACCAACCGTCAAAGATATAGCCCTCGGATGGCGTGGCCTCCGCGGTCACGCGCTCGCCTTCGGGAACCTCGAGCACCATGCCGGCAGTCTCGCCGCGCTTCAGCGTAACGGTGCCGCCCTCGAGCGGGTCGGCCTCGGCACGCACAGTATGCGTATCCCTGCCGTCCATCACGGCCTCGATCCGGGCATTGCCGTTAACGCGGTATTCGCAAACTTCCTGCTTGTTGGCAATCGTGATGCCCTGTGCATCGGTTTCGCGCCACTCCACAAACCGGTACGTCTTCTCCGGATTGTCGGGGCGCACCTTGGGCCGCACCGTAAACGTGAGAATGTCTCCATCCTTCGCGCGAACCTTGCCGTCCACGACCGGCAAGCCATCGCACAGGACCTCGGCGCTGTCGAAGGGATCGGTGTTTACCAGAATGGTCTTGTCCGCCTTGCGGAAACGTGCAACCAGATGGCGATCGACCTCAGCCTTAAAGATATACGTACGCTCGGGCGAAACCTCGACGCCGTCCTCGAACCATCCCACAAAGGCATAGTCGGGGCCCTCGCTCGCGGTGACCATGGCCTGGTCGCCACGCGTAATGCTCTGCTTTACAGGGCTTGCGGTGCAGCCTGTCGAAAAATCGGCCTGGATGCCATCAGCTTCGGCGACCGCCGTGACCTCGACTTTTTTCTCAAAGACGGCTGTCATTTTTACGACCTCGGGCGTCAGGTCCGTGATCGTCATCGTCTTGAGAGGAGATGTCGAGACCTCGGCGCCGTTCTCTTTCCAACATACGAAGCGATAGCCGGGATTTGCGACAGCCTCGAGCGTGTGCCAAAGGTGACGATCTGGGCCACATGGTCTGCGCCGTACTTCCGGTTGACGTAGTCGATGACCTCCTGACGGCGCTCGTAGCAGAAATCGACGTCAAAATCGGGCATACTGACGCGCTCGGGGTTCAGAAATCGCTCGAAGATGAGGTTGTAGCGGATGGGGTCGATGTCGGTGATGCCTACACAGTAAGCCGCGATGCTGCCCGCGCCCGAGCCACGGCCCGGGCCTACCGGAATGCCCTGGCTCTTGGCGTAGTTGATATAATCCCAGACAATGAGGTAGTAGTTGGTATAGCCCATCGACTTGACCACGCCGATCTCATAGGTCAGGCGGTCCTTATTGGACTGTGGGACGTCCGGGCCGTAGCGGCGCTCGAGGCCGTCCCAGCAGAGCTTCTCGAAGAACTCCTGATTATCCATCCCGTTCGGGGCTTTGTAATATGGAATTTTGGTGTGTCCAAAGTCGAAGTCAAAATTGCACTGGTCCGCAATTTTCTGGGTGTTGGCGCAGGCTTCCGGCACCATTGCGAACAACTCATACATTTCATCTGTCGTTTTGACGTAGAATTCGTCGGTCTGGAACTCCATCCGGTCGGCATCCTGAATGGTCTTGCCTGTCTGGATGCAGAGCAGGATGCTCTGCATCTTGGCGTCATCCTTCCGCAGATAGTGGGAGTCGTTGGTGGCTGCCATCGGGATGCCGGTCTCTCGCGCCAGTTTGATGAGCTGGGGCAGGACGATCGTATCCTCTTCGAGGCCGTGGTCCTGCAGTTCGATGTAGTAATTGCCCTTGCCGAACAGGTCCTGATACCACAGGGCGGTGGACTTTGCCCTCTCGTAGTCTCCCGCCAGAATGGCTTGCGGGATCTCGCCTGCGAGGCAGGCAGACAGGCAGATAAGCCCCTCGTGATACTGCTCGAGAAGCTGCTTGTCTACACGAGGCTTGGAGTAAAAGCCTTCCACGAAGGCAGCGGACACCATCTTGATGAGGTTTTTATAGCCTGTCTCATTCTTGCAGAGCAGGATAAGATGGTTGTTGCCGTCGATTTTGTTCACTTTATCGAAGCGGGTGCGGGTGGCCACATAGACCTCACAGCCGATGATGGGCTTGATGCCTGCCTTTTTTGCGGCCTTATAGAACTGGACACAGCCGTACATGACGCCGTGGTCCGTGATGGCGATGGCATTCTGGCCGCACTCCTTGACGCGGTCCATGAGCTGGTCGATACGGCAGGCACCATCCAGCAGGCTGTATTCGGTATGGATATGGAGATGAACGAAGTCTCTCCCCTGGCAGTTCCCTTCGGTCACATCACTCATGCTCCCGCCTCCTGTGTTTCAGTGTGTTCTTCGAGCCGCTGACGCAGGGCGTCGGCCAGCGCTTCCAGCTTTTTCATCCGG
>ENA-OPDW01000702-OPDW01000702.1-human-gut-metagenome-genome-assembly--contig:-NODE-702-length-24129-cov-3.842818_pt1 | contig 24129 bp, 19 predicted proteins | sample MGYA00241264_ERZ501508 | MGnify/ENA primary metagenome ERZ501508 (study PRJEB25962, sample SAMEA2042575) | human gut metagenome | biome: human gut; feature: human-associated habitat; material: faeces...
CGGGCAAAAGCATAGTAATAAAAATGCATAAAAAGTAAGAAGAAATTGCATGTATTCATGTAAGTAACTGCATTTTGTGATGAATAAATATGTAAATTCCTGTAATAATATTTGCTTTTATGCGGAAATGTGTTAAAATCGAAAACAGTAAACTTAAAAATGAAAGGAAGAATCCATATGGCACAGTTATGGGGAGGTCGTTTCACAAAAGAGACAGACCAGCTAGTATATAATTTTAATGCTTCCATTACATTTGATAAAAGATTCTATAAGCAGGACATCAGAGGAAGTCTTGCACATGTAGCTATGCTTGCAAAGCAGGGAATCTTAACGGAAGAAGAAAAAGAACAGATCACAGACGGATTAAATGGCATTCTGAAAGATGTAGAATCCGGTAAATTAGAGATATCAGACAAATATGAAGACATTCACAGTTTTGTGGAAGCAACATTGATCGACCGCATCGGAGATCCGGGAAAGAAACTCCATACCGGACGAAGCAGAAATGACCAGGTTGCATTAGATATGAAACTTTTTACCAGAGATGAGATTCAGGAGATTGATGCTCAGGTAAAAGAACTTCTGGAAGTAATCCTTCATGTAATGGAGGAGAATGTCGAGACATATATGCCGGGATTCACACATCTTCAGAAAGCACAGCCGATCACACTGGCTCATCATATGGGGGCATATTTTGAAATGTTCCGCAGAGATCATGAGAGACTGAAGGATATTAGCAAACGAATGAATACATGTCCGCTTGGCTCCGGAGCACTTGCTGGAACGACATATCCACTAGATCGTGAATATACAGCAGAATTACTTGGATTCGACGGACCGACACTGAACAGCATGGATGGTGTATCAGACAGAGATTATCTGTTGGAACTGTTATCTGCACTGAGCATTATGATGATGCACTTAAGCAGATTCTGTGAAGAGGTCATCATCTGGAATTCGAATGAATACCAGTTCGTAGAGATTGATGATGCGTACAGTACAGGAAGCAGTATCATGCCGCAGAAGAAGAATCCGGATATCGCAGAGCTGGTAAGAGGAAAAACCGGACGGGTATACGGCGCATTAAATGCACTCCTTACTACGATGAAGGGAATTCCGCTTGCATACAATAAAGATATGCAGGAAGATAAAGAATGGGCATTTGACGCTATGGATACAGCCAAAGGATGTATCACATTATTTGCCGGAATGTTAAAGACGATGCAGTTTAATAAAGACCGCATGGAAGAAAGTGCAAAACACGGATTTACCAATGCGACAGATGCAGCAGATTATCTGGTAAATCACGGTGTACCATTCAGAGATGCACATGGTATCGTGGGAAAACTGGTACTGACATGCATTGAGAAGAAGATTCCGTTAGATGAACTTCCACTGGAAGAGTACAGAAAGATCTCGCCGGTATTTGAAGAAGATATCTATAAAGCAATCGATCTTGAGACATGTGTGAATAAGCGTGTCACCATAGGAGCACCAGGAAAAGATGCTATGGCAAAATCAATTGCGGCTTATCAGAAATATATGGAAGAATATTAAAATATACATTTATAAATACTAGTACATGTCATACGGATGAAGGTAGCGTAAGGCTGTATTAAGGAATGATAAAAAGAAAGGGAGAGAACAAAGATGGATAAGAAATTAAGAGTAGGTATTTTAGGAGCAACAGGAATGGTTGGACAGCGTTTTATCTCATTGCTTGAAAATCACCCTTGGTTCGAGGTTGTAACTGTAGCAGCAAGCCCACGTTCAGCAGGAAAAACATATGAAGAAGCCGTAGGCGGACGTTGGAAAATGGATACACCGATGCCGGAAGGTGTAAAGAACTTAATCGTAAAGAATGTAAATGAAGTAGAAGAAGTTGCTTCTACTGTAGATTTTGTATTCAGTGCCGTAGATATGACAAAAGATGAGATCAGAGCGATCGAAGAAGAATATGCAAAGACAGAGACCCCTGTAGTATCTAATAACAGTGCTCACCGCTGGACAAAAGACGTGCCGATGGTAGTTCCGGAGATCAATGCAGCACACTTTGACCTTATCAAGACTCAGAAAGAGCGTCTCGGAACAACACGCGGATTTATCGCAGTAAAACCAAACTGCTCAATCCAGAGCTATACACCTGCACTTGCAGCATGGAAAGAATTTGGACCAAAAGAAGTTGTTGTAACAACATACCAGGCAATCTCAGGAGCAGGAAAGACATTCAAAGACTGGCCGGAAATGATCGAGAATATCATTCCATACATCGGCGGAGAAGAAGAAAAGAGTGAAAAAGAACCTCTTCGTGTACTCGGAACACTGGAAAACGGAGAAATCAAACTTGCAGAAGAACCAAAGATCACATGCCAGTGCTTAAGAGTTCCTGTACTCAACGGACATACAGCAGCTGTATTCATCAACTTCGAGAAGAAGCCAACTAAAGAACAGCTGATCGAGAAACTGGAAAGCTTCAAGGGATTCCCACAGGAAGCAGAACTTCCAAGTGCTCCAAAGCAGTTCATCCAGTATCTGTCAGAAGATGACAGACCACAGGTAAAAGCGGATGTAAATTATGAGAACGGAATGGGTGTGTCTATCGGACGTCTGAGAGAAGACAGCATGTATGATTACAAATTCATCGGACTTTCTCATAATACAGTACGTGGTGCAGCAGGCGGAGCCGTACTTTGCGCCGAAGCACTGACTGCCAAGGGATATATTCAGGCAAAGTAGCCAGGGGACGGGAAAACAGGCTCTTTTAGTGTCCCTGGTGGCACACTCATACTCACCTGTTTATCGTTCATAAGGTGAGAGCATAAAATAATAATAAAAAGGTGGGAACTGCAACATGTGAAAAGGCGTAGTTCTCGCCTTTTTTTCATTATACATCCAGCAAATTCGACCCCGCTTACCGATATCAATCAGATTATAAATCAGATTACAAATCTGAACACAATACATCTCAGTGTTGAGAATAAAAGATGGTTTTGCTATAATAAAGTATACAATAAATTCGCTGATTACAAAGTGCCAATGGCACCAATGGCACCGGCAAGAAACGGAGGCAGACCCTATGGACCGAGAACTATTAAACTACACACAGAACCGAGAACTTTCCTGGCTGAGATTCGATCAGCGTGTATTGGAAGAAGCAAGAGATAAGAGCGTGCCATTGCTGGAACGTATGAAATTCGTGGCCATCTTCACCAGTAACTTAGATGAATTCTTCATGATCCGTGTCGGAAGCCTCTATGATATGGTGCAGACAGACGACAGACACAGAGACAGCCGGTCGGGAATGACACCGCAGGAGCAGCTGGATGCGATCTACGCAGCAGTTGCCCCGTTATATAAAGAACGTGACAAGACCTACGCCGGGATCAAGAAAGAACTGTCCCCATACGGAGTCTGCGGACTGGACTTTAAAGAACTGGAGACAGACGAGAAGAAATATGTTAAGAAATGTTTCAAAGAGCAGATCCTGCCGGTACTGTCACCGCAGATCGTAGACAGCAGCCACCCGTTCCCGTATCTTATGAATAAAGATATCTACGTAACAGCCAATCTGAAGCATATCAATAGCAGGAAGAATAAAGACGACAAAGAAAAAGAACAGATCCTCGGAATTGTACCGGTTCCGACCTATGTATCCGATATCCTGATGCTTCCGGGACATGACATCCGTTATATCCGCATGGAGAAAGTCATCATGGAATACCTGGATCTGGTATTTGACCAGTACGAAGTATCCGACCCGAACTACATCTGCGTGACAAGAAATGCAGACGTATCTCCGGACGATGAAGCACTGGAGGTTACCGATGATTTCCGGAAACTCATGCAGAGTACCCTGCACAAACGCCGCAGGATGGCGGTAGTAAGATTAGAAACAGCGGAGAAACTGACACCGGAAATGCAGGAATACTTCTGTAAGAAATTCAAGATCACACCGGAGCAGATCTTCCGCACGAAGATGCCGATGAAACTGGATTATATGTTCTCCATCGCAGGAAATCTCCCGGAGTCTATGAAGAAAGCACTGGTCTACGAACCATTCTCCCCGCAAAAATCAGCACATGTACAGGACGGAAACATGTTAAAACAGGTGAAAAAGAATGATATCCTGTTGTTCTACCCATACGAAAGCATGGATCCGTTCCTGAAGCTGATCAAAGATGCCGCGGCAGATCCGAACGTTATGACGATCAAGATCACTATCTACCGCCTGGCGAAGAAGGCAAGACTGGTAGAATACCTGTGCGCAGCTGCGGAAAATGGAAAAGAAGTCACCGTGCTGATCGAGCTGCGTGCAAGATTTGACGAGCAGAACAACATCGACTGGTCGGAACGTCTGGAAGAAGCAGGATGCCGTGTGATCTATGGATTCGACGGTTACAAAGTGCATTCCAAGATTTGTCTGATCACATACAGGAACCGCAATGACATCCAGTATATCACACAGGTCGGAACCGGCAATTATAACGAGAAGACAGCTGCCATGTATACCGATCTGTCCTTGATGACTGCTGATCCGCGAATCGGACAGGACGCCGCAGAATTTTTCAAGAATATGTCCATCGGCAATCTGCAGGGCAGCTATCAATACCTGATCGTATCACCGGTCAGCTTAAAGAGCCGTATCTTACAGATGATGGACGAAGAAATCATAAAAGGAAGCGAAGGACGCATCATTATGAAGATGAACTCCGTGACAGATGTGGACTTCATAAAGAAAGTATCCGAGGCCTCCTGCGCCGGAGTAAGGGTAGACTTGATTGTTCGAGGAATCTGCTGTATACTACCGGGAGTGCCTGGATTTACAGAAAATGTCAGGGTGATGAGCGTGGTTGGCCGCTATCTGGAACATCCACGTATCTTCAGCTTCGGAACCGGAAAAGAACAGAAGATCTATATCGGCTCCGCAGACATGATGACAAGAAATACAGAAAAAAGAGTAGAAGTAGCCTGCCCGGTATTAGACGGGCAGATCAGACGTCAGATCAACCATGATCTGAAGATTATGTTAAATGATAACGTGAAAGCAAGGATCATGCAGAAAGACGGCACATATATGAAACGGGCCGGCGGCATAAAAGCGGTGGATTCTCAGGCAGCTTTCATGGAAGAAGCATTAAAAGCAGCAGAAGAAGTCGACAAAAGTCAGCAGCGTGCCCGTGAGAACTGTGGCGGCGGAAGAGTGATAACCTTTTTCCGGTCTCTCTGGCACAGAAAAAGATAAAAGAAAAAGCCGCTGTTTCACCCTACTGGAAGGAGTAACATGGGAAAATCATTATACATTGCCGAGAAACCCAGTGTAGCACAGGAGTTCGCTAAGGCATTGCATATCAATACACAGAGAAAAGACGGATATCTCGAATCGGCAGAAGCAATCGTAACATGGTGCGTCGGACACCTGGTCACGATGAGTTATCCGGAAGAATACGATCCGGCATTAAAAAGGTGGAGTCTTGAGACTCTGCCTTTTATCCCGCAGGAATTCAAATACGAAGTCATTCCGGCAGTGTCAAAGCAGTTCCGAATCGTATCGGGACTGCTGAACCGCACAGACGTAGACACAATCTACGTCTGTACCGACTCGGGACGGGAAGGAGAATACATCTACCGTCTGGTCGAGCAGCAGGCAGGCGTAAAAGGCAAGAACCGCCGCCGCGTATGGATCGACTCCCAGACAGAAGAAGAGATCCTGCGCGGGATCAAAGAAGCAAAAGACTTAAAAGAATACGACAACCTGGCAGCATCGGCTTACCTAAGAGCCAAAGAAGACTACCTGATGGGAATCAACTTCTCCCGCCTTCTGACATTGAAATACGGTAACAGCATCTCCAATTATCTGAATACGAAATATTCCGTCGTATCCGTAGGCCGCGTTATGACCTGCGTCCTCGGCATGGTCGTGCGCAGAGAACGGGAGATCAGGGAATTCGTAGAGACCCCGTTCTACAGAGTCCTAAGCACCATCGGAGAGAAAGGGGCAACATTCGAAGGCGAATGGCGGGCAGTCAAAGGATCAAAATGGTTCGAATCCTTCGACCTCTATAAGGAAAATGGATTCAAAGAAAAGGAAAAGGCAGAAGAACTGATCCGCTGCCTAAGCAACAGCGAGTCAGACGCCAGCCAGCCCCTGACCTGCCAGATCGTATCCATAGAAAAAAAGAAAGAAAAGAAGAACCCGCCGTTATTATTCAACCTGGCCGAGATCCAGAATGAATGTTCCAAGCGGTTCAAGATCAGCCCGGATGAGACCCTCCGGATCATCCAGGAACTATATGAAAAAAAGCTCGTCACCTACCCAAGAACAGATGCCCGTGTCCTGTCAACAGCAGTGGCAAAAGAGATCCACAAGAACTTAAACGGTCTGATGCAGTACGAACCGGCAAAGCCATATCTTCAGGATATCGTGAAATTCGGCAGCCACAAAGGACTGGAGAAGACAAGATACGTCAACGACAAACAGATCACAGACCACTATGCGATCATCCCGACAGGACAGGGGATGGGAGCACTAAAAGGACTTCCGAATCTGTCACAGAGGGTGTATGATGTGATCGTAAGACGATTCTTAAGCATCTTCTATCCACCGGCTGTCTATCAGAAAGTATCGATCGTGACGAAGATCAAAGAAGAATCATTCTTCTCAAGCTTCAAAGTACTGGCAGAAGAAGGCTATCTGAAAGTTACAGGCGTGCCGGGCAGGAAGAACGACAATAACGATAATAACGACAATACAGACAGCAGCGCAGACAGTACCGAGGACAAAGACACTGATGCAGCCTTCTTCGCCAGGATCCAGAGCCTCAAGAAAGGCATGACCCTTCCGGTACAGTCCCTGGACATCAAAGAAGGCAAGACCTCGCCGCCGAAGCGCTACAATTCCGGTTCACTGATCCTTGCCATGGAAAATGCAGGACAGCTCATCGAAGACGAAGAACTCCGCGCCCAGATCAAAGGAAGCGGAATCGGCACCAGTGCCACCAGAGGAGAGATACTGAAGAAATTATTCAATAATAAATATCTGGCGCTCAATAAAAAGACCCAGATCGTCACGCCGACGATGTTAGGGGAAATGATCTACGATGTCGTAGACCATTCCATCCGGCCGCTCCTGAACCCGGAACTTACGGCAAGCTGGGAAAAAGGTCTGACGTATGTGGCAGACGGAGATATCACATCAGATGAATATATGAAAAAGCTGGATGATTTTGTATCAAGACGCACACTTGCAGTCAAAGGTCTGAACAATCAGTATCAGATGCGGGCGTGCTATGATAAGGCAGCGCAGTTTTATAAGAAGCCGGTGAGAAAGACCGGAAAAACTAAAAAATAAAAAAGGAGAACCGACATGTCAGAACAATTAACCATCAAAAACCTCTACAACCACATGGATGAAACCATCGCAAAAGACATCTTCGAAGGAGCCATCTACCCATGGGAAATCCTTCCAAAGATCAGCGGCTTCATCAAAGAACTCGGAAAGACCCTTCCGGCAGATGAATACGATCAGGTCGGCGAAGACGTATGGATCGCCAAATCCGCAACCGTATTCCAGACAGCCTACATCCACGGACCGGCGATCATCGGAAAGAACGCAGAAGTCCGTCAGTGCGCATTTATCCGCGGAAATGCGATCGTCGGCGAAGGTGCAGTCGTAGGTAACTCGACAGAACTTAAGAACGTCATCCTGTTCAACAAAGTACAGGTGCCGCACTATAATTACGTGGGCGATTCCATCCTCGGCTACAAATCCCACATGGGGGCCGGATCCATCACATCCAATGTCAAATCCGACAAAAAACTCGTCGTAGTAAAAGCCGGAGACGAAAGGATCGAGACAGGTCTTAAGAAATTCGGAGCCATGCTCGGAGACGAAGTAGAAGTCGGCTGCGGCAGCGTATTGAATCCGGGAACCGTGATCGGAAGCCACAGCAACATCTACCCACTGTCAAGCGTCAGAGGATTCGTACCGGCACACAGCATCTACAAGAGACAGGGTGAAGTAGTGGAGAAAGTAGAAGAGTAATCAGACCACGGAGGAAAAATCAATGAACAAAATAGCATTCATCGGCGTAGGCATCATGGGCAGATCCATGGTCCGCAATCTCATGAAAGCAGGATTCGAATTACACATCTACGCCAGAACCAGATCCAAAGTCGAAGACGTGATCAGCGAAGGAGCCACCTTCCACGACACCATTGCAGACTGCGTAAAAGACGCAGAAGCAGTCATCACCATCGTAGGCTTCCCGACCGACGTAGAAGAAGTCTACTTCGATGCAGGCAACATCTTAGAGAGCGCAAAAGAAGGCGCATACCTGATCGACATGACGACCACAAGCCCGATGCTGGACCAGAAGATCGCAGAAGAAGGAACCAAAAGAGGCTTCCACGTACTGGACGCACCGGTCACCGGCGGTGACACCGGGGCAAAGAACGGTACACTCTCCATCCTGGTCGGCGGTTCCAGAGAAGACTACGAAGCCTGCATGCCGTTATTCGAGGCGATGGGAACCAACATCAACTACCAGGGAGGAGCCGGCTGCGGCCAGCACGCCAAGCTTGCAAACCAGATCATGATCGCCGGCACCTTATCCGGAGTCTGCGAGGCGCTCACCTACGCAAAGGCGAAAGGCCTGGATCTTCAGACGGTACTCGATTCCGTATCGACTGGAGCGGCAGGAAGCAAACAGTTAGATACCTTCGGACCAAAGATCCTGGCAGGAGATTACGCGCCGGGATTCTTCCTGAAGCACTTCGTCAAAGACATGAAGATCGCCCTTACCGAAGCGAACATGAGCAATCTCAATCTGGACGTATTAAGCCAGGTGCTTGCCAACTACGAACTCCTCCAGGCAGAAGGCTGCGGAGATCTCGGCACCCAGGCACTGATCAAGTACTACGAAGAAGAGATGGACGTATAAAACATGTTACCATAGAACGGCGGCTGTTATCGGATGGAGAAGATTATAAAACCATTCATGGATGGGATGATCTGGATAGCGCAGAAGAAGAGGATGTCAAATTATTTGTAGATCATATCTCAGTGATCTGCCTGTTGTATAATATGTTCTTCAAAAAGGAATGTTTTGCACAGGAGCAGGAATATCGCATGGTGTTCCTCTGTGTACATAAAAGAGAGCATCAAGTGCTGGAAAATAGCATTCCGGTGGAATATCGGATAAAAGATGAAGTATTTATTCCGTTCATAAGAATGAAGCTTGGAGATATAAGCTGTTTAAAATTTGTTTGCGTCGGGACGAAGAATACGAGTGATCTGGCGGTTAAGGGATTGCGGCATTATTTTGGAAGCAGAGATCTGGAAGTGCGTGTGAGAAAGTCGGAGATTCCACTGCGGTATTGACAGCCATTGGGGACGGGAACGGGCAAGCTTGGAAGAAAGCATTCAGCTCTTGAGTCATAAAAAGTTTTCTGATATCATTATTCTAAATATAAAAATGATAGATTGACAAAATGAGCGAAAAGTGAAACGGAGATGAAGAAAATGGAATATACAGAATTTGGAAAGACACAGCTTCGTGTATCCAGGATGTGTCTTGGTACATGGGGAATCGGAGGTGCCGGATGGGATTCTTATTCCGACGAAAGCCGGATGGATGCGATCAAGGCAGCAGTAGATTGTGGAATCAATTTTATTGATACGGCACCCGCCTACAACGGAGGCAGGGCAGAACAGTATATCGGAGAAGTTGTGCACAAACTTGGCGTCAGGAAAGAAGTGATCCTGGCTACCAAGTGTGGAAATGAATTTATTAATGGAAAATATGTACGCTGCGGGTCGGCAGATAAGATCATGCGGGAATGCGAAGAATCACTCCGTAATCTGAAGACAGATTATATCGATGTATATCTGGTCCACTGGCCGGATCCGAATGTTCCGATGGAAGAGACAATGGATGCGCTTAATACACTGAAAAAGCAAGGAAAGATTCTGCATATCGGGGTATCGAATTTTACAAAAGAACAGATGGAAGAAGCAGAAAAATATTGTGCTATAGAAGCATATCAGCCACAGTATTCTATGGTAGATCGGAAATGGGAGCAGCTGATCCGGTGGGCCTGTGCTCAGGAAATGGGAGTTATGACTTATGGAACACTCGGAGGAGGCATTTTAACCGGAAAATACAGAGAACTCAAGGAATATGGTGTGGATGATAACCGAAACCGGTTTTACCCATATTTTAAAGAACCGTTGTTTTCAAAAGTAATGCTTCTTTTAAGAACAATGGATCAGATTAGTGAGGAACGAAATGTTCCATTGTCGCAGATTGCATTGAACTGGACCTTGCAGAGACCTTTTATTTCTTCTTGTATTATAGGAGCGCAGAGCCGCGATAAAATTGAAGAGAACTGCAAGGTATTTGAGTGGAAATTAAGCGATGATGAGATGCAGCTGCTGGAACAGGCTTTGAAAAAGACTATTATATAAGACTACAAAGGAAGACGAGGAGGAATAAACATTATGGAAGAGAAGCGTACCGGCTTATTTGAAAACGGTCTGATCTGGTTCGGCGCAGGGGTTTCGATCGCAGAGATCCTGACCGGAACATATCTGGCCCCGCTTGGCATGGGAAAAGGACTGGCAGCAATCATAGTAGGACATATCATTGGCTGTCTGATGCTTTTCCTGGCAGGAGTGATCGGCGGAAAAGTCAGAAAGAGTGCAATGGAGACTGTAAAGATGAGCTTTGGACAGAAAGGAAGTGTTCTGTTTGCGGTCCTGAATGTGTTGCAGCTTGTCGGCTGGACTGCGATCATGATCTATGACGGGGCACTGGCAGCAGACGGTGTGATGCATACCGGCAGATGGATATGGTGCCTGGTGATAGGAGCGTTGATCATTCTGTGGATTGTGATCGGAATTACGAATCTGGGCAAGATCAATACTGTTGCGATGGCAGCATTATTTATCCTGACACTGATTCTGTGTAAGGTAATATTTACGGGAAGCGGGGCGGGAACACCGTCTGACGACAGTATGACATTTGGAGCAGCAGTAGAGCTTGCGGTTGCGATGCCATTATCGTGGCTGCCACTGATCCGTGATTACACAAGAGAGGCGAAGGAGCCTGTGAAAGCAACTGCAGTCAGTGCGGTTACATATGGAATCGTAAGCTGCTGGATGTATGTGATCGGAATGGGAGCTGCTATCATTACCGGAGAGTATGACATTGCACAGATCATGTTAAAGGCAGGTCTTGGCATCCTGGGACTTCTGATCATTGTATTTTCAACAGTTACAACCACTTTCCTGGATGCATACTCTGCTGGAATCTCCAGTGAGACGGTTGTAAGCAGATGGAACGGAAAGCATGTTGCTATCGTTGTGACAGTGATTGGAACGGTCGCTGCAATTGTATATCCGATGGATAATATAACAGATTTCCTGTATCTGATCGGTTCTGTATTTGCACCGATGATCGCTATTCAGATTGCTGATTTTTTCCTGTTAAAACAAGACAAGAGCAGTCGGGTAGTATATGTGCCGAATATGATCATCTGGGTGATTGGATTCGTTGTGTACAGAATTCTTATGAATGTAGATATGCCGGTGGGGAATACATTGCCGGATATGGTGATCACGATCGTCCTGTGTCTGATCGCCGGGAAATTAATACCTGAAAAAAATCAGAAAAAATAAGATTGATAATTCATAGACAAAATCTATCAACTTTCATAAAAATACTAATTTGTCTTTTATTTAACAAAATCATATAAACAAATTATAAAGAAATGCAAACAAATACAATCACATTTTTATGGAGGTTAGTAAACTATGAAAAACAATTTTCCACACGTATTCAGCCCTCTTACGATCAGAGGTATGACACTCAAAAACCGTGTTGTAATGATGCCTATGGGAAGTGATTTCGCCGGACATGATGGGAAACTGAGCGACGAACATATCAAATATTATGAGCTGCGTGCGCGTGGCGGCACAGGGCTTCTGTACGTGCGAGACGTATCATTGACGGAACGGATGCCGGACGCCATATGGTATTGAATACCCTTGAAAGATTGAACTATCTTTAAAATATGTCCCTAAAAGGGAACCCCTTTCCAATATAAATATAAATACAAAGAAGCTTCGGAGAATCCTGTTACCTGTGATTCTCCGAAGCTTTTTATGAAAATAACTATCTCCGGTTCTACTTCTATGATATGATATAACTGATGAATGTAAGAAATAATATTTTAAAACAAAATATTTCAAAATAAAATAAAAAAACAATTTGGGGAAATACGTAATGAAAAGTTTGCTGATTCTCGGTGCAGGCGGATTCGGCCGGATGGTAGCGGAGACTGCGCAGGCACTGGGGTATGAAAAGGTTGTATTTTTGGATGATGCGGTGAAGGATGAATCGGTCATCGGAATGTGCTGTGATTATGAGATCAGACATAAGGAGTATCCGGTGGCAGTAGCAGCATTTGGAAATAACAAGATGCGTCTGTACTGGACGGACAAATTGCTGGAAGCGGGGTATGAGGTACCGGCAATCGTGCATCCGTCTGCAGTTGTAAGTCCGAGTGCGGTGCTGGAACCGGGCTGCTTTGTGATGCAGAGAGCGGTGGTAAATACCAATATCCGGATCGGACGTGCGGTGCTGGTGAACAGCGGGGCAATCGTAGATCACAATTCAGTAGTATGTGCCGGAGCGCATGTCGGACTGGGGAGTGTTGTAAAGTCAGACTGTACGATCGAGAGCGGATGTAAAGTGGAGGCAGGAGAAGTGATCTTCTCAACCAGAAGGAAGATCGAGGGTGTGGACAGCCGGAGTCTGGAAGATGCCGTGTACGCATTTGGTTTCGGGCAGCAGTGCAGTTATGTGAAGCCGTTCGGAGAAGGCCACATCAATGAGACTTATGCAGTCTATATGCCGGGCGCAGATGGAAAGGATACGCCGCTCTATGTTTTGCAGCGCATCAATATTAATGTATTCAAGAACCCGGATCAGGTAATGGCGAATATATTCGGCGTTACGGAGTATCTGCGCAGTATGATCCGTGAGGAAGGCGGAGATCTGGACAGAGAGGCATTGTCTTATATTAAGACAAAATCAGGAGAGAGCTATTTTGAAGATGCGGACGGACAGCCATGGCGCTGCCTGCATTATGTACCGGATTCCGTGTGCTATCAGATGGTGGAGAGACCAGAACAGTTCTATCAGTCGGCACTCAGCTTTGGCCATTTTCTGAAGCAGCTGGGGGATTATCCGGCCGAGAGTCTCTATGAGACGATTCCGAAGTTCCACGATACGGTGAAGCGTTTCCGTGATTTCAAAGACGCACTGCGGAAAGATGTGAAGAACAGGGCAAGACTTTGCCGTGAAGAAATAGAGTTTGTACTGGCACGCGAGGATGACTGCGGTGTCCTTATGAAGCAGCTTGAGGAAGGAATACTTCCGCTCCGTGTGACGCACAACGATACCAAGCTGAATAACATTTTGTTTGATAAGAATACAGGAGAGGGACTGTGCATCATCGATCTGGACACGATCATGCCGGGACTTGCGGCAAATGACTTTGGTGATTCCATCCGGTTCGGGGCATCGACAGCGGAAGAAGATGAGAAGGATCTGAACAAGGTGCACTTTGATATAGAGCTTTACCGCATCTACGTGAAAGGGTATCTGGAGATGGCGAAGGATGTACTGACACCGGCGGAGAATGCCAGTCTTCCGTGGGGAGCGAGACTTATGACGCTGGAATGCGGTATGCGTTTTCTTGCTGACTTCCTCCAGGGCGATGTATATTTCAAAACAACTTATCCAGAACACAATCTTGTTCGGGCAAGAACACAGTTCAGGCTTGTAAAAGAGATGGAAGAACAGTTTGATCAGATGCAGGAAATCGTTGAGACGTTCTGAAAGTGATGGGCAAATTGTTGTAACTAAAATACAATTTAATTTCCGGTTTAAAGTTGACAGATAATAAAATACATTTTATTATAAATATAAGTTTGATATATAAAGATAACGAAGAGAGTTAAAACGGAAGGAGAATTCAACAGATGTTAAACGATAATTTTGTAACATTTGAAATTGGAAAAGCAAAGCATATCGCACTCGTTGCCCATGATGGTAAGAAAAAAGAACTGATCGAATGGTGCGACAAGAATAAGGAAATCTTAAAAGGTCATTTCTTATGCGGTACAGGTACAACCGCACGTCTGATCGCAGAGAAGACCGGGCTTCCGGTAAAGGGATATAACAGCGGCCCGCTCGGAGGAGATCAGCAGGTCGGAGCGAAGATCGTAGAAGGACAGATTGACTTTATGATCTTCCTGTGGGATCCGTTAGAGGCACAGCCGCACGATCCGGATGTAAGAGCATTATCCCGTATTGCCGTACTTTACGATATTCCTACAGCTAACAATCTTGCAACAGCAGATTTCATGCTGAAGTCTGAATTTATGAATTCTACATATGAAAGAAAGGTAGAGAACTTTAACAAGACCATTCAGGACAGAGTGGAGAAGATGAAATAGAAGCTAAAGAGCAGCTGCGCATTCCGCAAAAAAAGGAATCGCAGCTGTTTTTTTGCCTTTTATATTTCTGCAAAATAAGATTGACATACCGTATCATCTGTGTTATTCTTACACCGTAAACTTTAATGCTTTAAAGCGCAACGCTTTAAAGCGAATTAGCGAAAACAAGTAAAAAGAAATGAGGAAAGTAGAGGAGAAAAGTTATGGCGATGAAATTATTGATGCTGGTGATATTTTTTGCGATTATGGTATCGGTCGGCATCTATGCAAGAAAGCATGCGACAAGTGTAGACGGCTATGTATTGGGAGGAAGATCGGTAGGCCCATGGCTTACGGCATTTGCGTATGGAACGTCATATTTCTCCGCTGTTGTATTCGTAGGATATGCAGGACAGTTTGGATGGAAATATGGTCTCGCATCTACATGGATCGGTCTTGGGAATGCGATTATCGGAAGTTTGCTGGCATGGGTTGTACTCGGAAGACGTACCAAGGTTATGACACAGCATTTGAATTCTAAGACGATGCCGGATTTCTTTGGTGAGAGATACGAAAGCAAGGCGCTTAAGATTACAGCTTCTGCAATCGTATTTATATTCCTGGTTCCGTATACGGCTTCTGTATATAACGGATTGTCAAGGTTATTCGGAATGGCATTTAATATTCCTTATAAATATTGTGTGATCGGAATGGCAGTGTTTACGGGAATTTATGTTATTCTTGGCGGATACATGGCTACGGCGATCAATGACTTCATTCAGGGGATTATCATGCTGGGTGGTATCGTGGCAGTTATCCTGGCGGTATTAAATGGTCAGGGCGGATTTATTCAGGCAATTAAGACAATGGCAGAGATTCCAAGTGATGTGCCGGTGACAATGGGACAGCCGGGCGCGTTTACTTCATTCTTTGGGCCGGATCCGTTAAATCTTCTGGGGGTTGTTATCTTAACTTCTCTTGGAACATGGGGACTTCCACAGATGGTTGGTAAGTTCTATGCGATTAAAGATGAAAAATCAATTAATACAGGAACTGTGATCTCTACGTTATTTGCGATCGTGATCTCCGGAGGATGTTACTTCCTCGGAGGATTCGGAAGATTGTTTGATGCACCGGAATTACATGATGAGGCGGGCAATATGATCTTCGACGGAATCATTCCACATATGTTATCAACACTTCCGGATATCCTGATCGGTATCGTAGTAGTGCTGGTATTATCGGCTTCCATGTCAACCCTGGCTTCGCTGGTACTGACATCCAGCTCGACATTGACTTTGGATTTCTTAAAAGACAATGTGATGAAAGATATGAGTGAGAAGAAACAGGTACGAACCATGCAGGTGATGGTAGTATTCTTCATTGTATTATCAGTAGTGATTGCAATGAATCCACCTACATTCATTGCACAGCTTATGGGAATTTCCTGGGGTGCACTGGCCGGAGCATTCCTTGCACCGTTCATGTATGGATTGTACTGGAAAGGTGTGACAAGAGCCGCGGTCTGGGCAAGTTTTGGGGCAGGTGTCGGAATTACGGTTTTGAACCTCTTCTTCTACTTTATTGCATCTCCGATTAATGCAGGAGCAATTGCGATGGTAGCAGGACTGATCGTAGTGCCGGTAGTGAGTGTACTTACACCAAAACTTAAGAAAGACAGGGTGGATGAGATATTTGCCTGCTATGATGAGAAGGTTACAATCACCAAGAAACGTTCTCTGGAACAGAATTAATCGAAATAATCTGAAAAATCGAACATATTAAAAAACATCAAGGGAAGTGATTAAATTTATCACTTCCCTTTTGCGTAGGGATATGTTAGGATATAAAAGTATTAAAAATGAACAACAAAATTGATGATTATTATTGCAAGATGATAAGATTTGAAATATTGGGTAAAAGGAGAGGCTTTTAATTATGAAGAATTATCAGAAATATGAGAAAAGTTATTTTATGCCGCCGGAGGTTACATATGACTGGGCGAAAAAAGATGCGGTAGAACAGCCTCCGAAGTGGTGTAGCGTAGACTTAAGAGATGGTAACCAGGCATTGATCGAACCAATGAGTCTGGATGAAAAGCTGGAGTTCTTCCAGATGCTGGTTGATATCGGATTTAAGGAGATTGAGGTTGGATTCCCGGCTGCTTCCGAGACAGAGTATCAGTTCATGAGAACTTTGATTGAGAAAGATATGATTCCGGATGATGTAACCGTTCAGGTCCTGACACAGGCAAGAGAACACATCATCAAGAGAACATTTGAAGCTGTAAAAGGAGCACCTCACGCAGTGATCCATTTATACAATTCTACCTCTGTTGCACAGAGAGAGCAGGTGTTCAGAAAAGATAAAGAACAGGTAAAACAACTTGCGATCGACGGGGCAAAATTACTTCTGAAGCTGGCTAATGAGACAGATGGTAACTTCACATTTGAATACAGTCCGGAAAGTTTCCACGGAACAGAAGTGGACTATGCCGTAGAAGTTTGTAACGCTGTTCTGGATGTATGGCAGCCGACAGCTGATAATAAAGCAATCATCAATATTCCTACAACTGTAGAAAATGCAATGCCTCATACATTTGCATGCCAGTTAGAGTATGTACATAAGCATTTGAAACACAGAGAGAATGTGGTACTTTCACTTCATCCACATAATGACAGAGGATGCGGAGTGGCAACTGCAGAACTGGGTATTCTTGCAGGAGCTGATCGTATCGAGGGTACATTGTTTGGAAACGGAGAACGTACCGGTAACGTTGATATCATCACACTTGGAATGAATATGTATTCCCAGGGTGTAGATCCGGGACTGGATTTCTCTAATATGAGAAAGATCCGCGAGACATATGAGCGTCTGACCAGAATGCAGGTATATGACCGTCAGCCATATTCCGGAGACCTGGTATTTACTGCATTTTCCGGATCACATCAGGATGCGATTGCCAAGGGTATGGCATGGAGAGATGAGAAGAAATGTGATAAATGGACAGTTCCGTATCTGCCGATCGATCCAAAAGATGTCGGAAGAGAGTATGATTCGGACGTTATCCGTATCAACAGTCAGTCTGGTAAGGGCGGCGTAAACTACATCTTAATGCACAGCCACGGAATCAATCTTCCAAAGGCAATGCGTGAAGAAGTAGGATATATGGTAAAAGATGTATCGGATAAAGCACACAAAGAGCTGACACCAGACTGGGTATACCAGATCTTCTCTGATCACTATATTAATACCAAATCCATCTTCCATATTGATGAGTGCCATTTTAAACAGGTAGACGGAATTACCGCAGAAGTGACGATCAATCATGCAGGAGAGAGTAAAGTGATCACTTCGAACGGAAATGGACGTCTGGACGCAGTAAGTAATGCAATTAAGCAGTATTTCAATATCAGCTATGAATTATCCTTCTACGAAGAACATTCGCTTACAAAGGGATCTTCTTCGAAAGCAGTAGCATATGTCGGAATTATCTGTAAAGGTAAGACGTTCTGGGGTGTAGGAATCGACCCTGATATTATCAGAGCATCTATTGAAGCTTTGATTGTTGCAGTCAATAAGATCGAAGAACTTGGAAATGCTGATGCATGTACGGATGCAAGAATGATCGAGATCATGAACTATGTGCAGGCTAATTATATTGATATCACATTGGATGATCTGGCTGAGAAATTCTTCCTGTCAAAGCCTTATCTGTCAAAATATATTAAAGAAAAATCAGGAATGACATTTGGCGATCTGGTGAAGAAGATCCGTATGAAGAAAGCGAAAGCCCTGCTCAAAAGCAGTAATATGACAGTCGAGAACATTGCAATGTCAGTCGGATATCAGAATGTTGAGCATTTCAACAGACTGTTCAAGAAAGCTTATGATATGACTCCGATGCAGTTCAGAAATCAGAAATAGAATAAGTAATGAAAAGTAATGCGGGATGTGCCGGTGGTGCATCCTTTTTTTGAAACTTAAATTAAAAAATATACATATAAAAAGATAGGAATTATAACGGATTTCATGTATAATATGTAATAGACTTTAAGAAAACATGATTGGGAGGAAGAGACAGAAATGTTAAAGTACATATTGATGATCCTTGGCGGAGTGATCTTTATCGCAGGATACTACTTTATGCAGCAGAATGAAGGCAGAGGTAAGACGATGATGTTCTATTCATTGTTTGCTTATGCCGGATTGACACTGGTGATTCTTTCCGGAGCAAGAGTTCTGGATCCGTTCTTTGAAAGTATCGGGGACAGCGGTGAGATGGTTCAGCTTGCAGTAGAAGTTGCCTGCTTTGTAATTGGTGCGGAATTACTTCTGAAGCCTGCATTTGAAGACCAGAAAGAGATCGGAACAAAGAAGAATATTACACCACGTGGATCCGGAGATTCGTTCAGCGCCAAGGCGAATAAGAAAGAAAACACTAAAAAGAAGACAAAGAATAATAATCAGATCAAAAGAAGTTACAGTACGGGGAATAAAAAGTATCGTAAAAAATAAAAGAAATATATAACGTGTAAGGGGAAATCTGTGGGAGCAGATTTCCTTTTTGTTGTCGTGTGTTCATAATTCATGTAGACAACATAAAAAGGAAACCTCGTTACCACTGGCATGTGAGTTATGTAGACAATAAAAAAAGAAGACCTGCATAAGCAAGTCTTCTTTTTATGTACGGTATTTAATTCACGAATTATTTACCTTCAACCATCTTGTCGAACTTCTTAGTAAATGCTAACATGATAACTCCGCAGGCAACGATGATGATTGTAACAACACCATATGCTTTAATGAAGTCGAAGTTTTCGAGCCAGTTATAAAGTGGTCCATAAGCTTTACCAGCGAAGAAGATGACCAGTGGCCATACACCAAGCATAGTTCCAAGAAGTTTCTTTGGAGCATATTTGCTGATGAATGAGTTTCCAAGTGGTGAGAAGATAACTTCTCCGACTGACATACATACAGAAGCCAGGATGATTACCCAGATACCAACTGGTTTATCTGCACTCTGTCCGCAAAGAACTGCTGCAAGTACCATGGAAGCTGTACAAAGACCAAGTATGATAATACCGATAGCTGTCTTTGTGAACATTCCCCAGTCACCCTGTGGACGCTGTCTCATCTTAGCCCAGATTCCTGCGAATACAGGACAAAGGATGATACAAAGAAGTCCGTTCATTGAGTCAAACCATGCAGTAGGCATCTCGAAGGAACCAATGTTCCAGTTAGCCCATCCACGTCCTGCTTCTGATACTGGACCGAATTCATAGTAAACAGGCATGTAAGCCATGTACCAGATCAGCCAGAAAATACCAGAGAAGAGTGTTACGATGCAGATAGCAATCACACGGTTTTTCTCAAGTTTGGTAAGAGGTGCATTGTCTTTCTCTTTGTCGGCTTTGTCAACATTTTCTGTACGGTTGTCAACAAGGAATGGTTTCTTTCCGGCTTCGCCGAAGGACTTCATTCCAACGAACCACCATACGCAGTCGATGAACAGGAAGATTGCACAAACCAGGAACATAGTACGGTATCCAGCGCTCTTTCCAACAAGTGAAAGGAAAGTAGTTCCGCAGAAAGAACCGATGTTAACGAACATGTACTGTAAGTTGAATACAGTGTCGAGTTCGTCCTGATCAGCTAATGGGAAGAGACGTCCGTTGATACCAGATACGTTTCCTTTGAAGAAACCAGTTCCGATAGAAACGAGAATGATCATTGCCCATAACATTCCGACTCCGTTTGCTTTCCAGGCACACAGATATCCAAGACCCATCATGATCTCTCCAATTGGTACGAGGATACGAGGACTAATCCAGCGGTCAGCGATATATCCACCGATGATAGGTGTGATATAAGTGAACGCTACAAGGTTAGAACTCATTGCAGCACCTACGGATTGATCAAGTCCAAGACCACCGTTTACTGCTTTGGCTGCGATGAAAATCGCAAGCCCCCATTTAGCAGCGTAGTATGCAAGTCTTTCAAAAGAGAAAGTCAGACAGCACACATAGAAACCAAATGGTAATTTTTTCTTAGTGTTCTCCATGAGATTCACCCTCCAATATGAAATTTTTCTTTGGTTTTAACAATACGAGGAAAACCCCCCTTATGATTAAAACTCTCAACGCAGTTAATCTTATCACAAACTAGATTAAAGTACAACTAATTGTTTAAGAAAAAGTTAAGGTTTTTTATGCTTTGTTAGGAATATGTATGTTGAAATGTAATAAAACGACCATATATAGCCGGAAAATGTAAGCAAAAATCACTAAATGATAATAGAAATCAAAAATAAACAGGATCGCTTATGGAGAAACTACATAGATAGAATACATAGAAGAGTTTATAGATTATTTACAAATAATATAAAGGATATTCTTGAATAATCAACTATATAAGGATATAATAAGACACAGATTTTGTAAAGGGGAAAATGATATGGCAAATTATTACCGTGTGGCTTATAAGGAGTCAAAGAACACGCTGAAACAGATCTGTGAACTTTTCCGTGTGGACAGCAGTGATATTACGATTAAGTTTATAGTGACGGTGATGGGACCGCTTGTGTTCTATTTTATGTGCAAATATGGAAACCCGGGAGGCGGTACGCCGGGAGGAATGACTTTTTTTGTCATTAAGTATATTGTAGTCTGGGCACTGGCATTTGTTGCGGCAGTGATACTGAACAGAACAATCTGGAGAAAGGTGTTATCGACAACGGCGGTCGGGGATGCAGAAGAGCAGTTTGACAGACGATGCAGATTGAACGGTGGACCGGTGAGTTCCGAAATCCACTTTTTTGATGATCACTTTGACAGTGTAACTGCGAAAAAGACAAGATCATTTTCGTACAAAGATGTTACCAAGCTCCTGGAGACGAAAGAGGCATTCGGTGTAGTTGTGAAGGCAGATCCCGAGACGGTCGGATCGGCAAGAGCGATGATCGGATTTCCAAAGACTGCACTGGAAGGAAACAATACGGACGAACTGGCAGAATTTCTTCTGGAAAGATGCAGGAATATGAAGAGAAAAAAAGTGAAGAAGTTTTAGAACAGAATGCTGCAGATGAAAAGGCTATGTGCGTACGGAAGAAGTACGGGGACACATGGCTTTTTTATATACAGGATTTATACGACTCGTCAAGTATTTAACAAAAAACAATATAAAGGTATTGCGCTAAAGTGTCAAAAACAGTATAATATAATTGGAAAAAATTTGGTTTTACTTTTGATACAAGAATCAGGAAAAACCCAATTTAAAATAATGAAAATGGAGGGCTAGACTATGGGCAACATGGCAGCAGACAATGCAGCAGGTAAGAGAATCAACAGTTTACTTGATGCAGGCAGTTTTGTTGAGATCGGTGGAGCTGTAACAGCAAGAACAACTGATTTTAACATGCAGGAAAAAGAAACTCCAGCAGACGGTGTTATCACCGGATATGGAGTGATCGATGGAAATCTGGTATACGTATACAGCCAGGACGCTACTGTTTTAAATGGTGCGATCGGTGAGATGCATGCAAAGAAGATTTCTAATATCTACGATATGGCAATGAAGATGGGAGCACCGGTCATCGGATTGGTTGACTGCGCCGGATTCAGACTGCAGGAAGCTACAGATGCTTTAGAGGCATTTGGAAAACTTTATCAGAAACAGTCAATGGCTTCCGGAGTGATCCCTCAGATCACAGCAATCTTCGGAACATGTGGCGGTGGACTTTCTATCGTACCTGCTCTGACAGATTTCACATTCATGGAGACAAAGAATGGTAAATTATTTACCAATACTCCAAATGCAATTCCGGGAAATGACATTTCTAAATGTGATACATCTTCCGCAAAATTCCAGAGTGAGACAACCGGTCTTGTAGACGGAATCGGAACTGAAGAAGAGATTCTTGCAGATATCCGTTCTCTCGTATGCATGTTACCAAGCAACAACGAAGAGGATTCTTCTTATGAAGAATGTAACGATGATCTGAACCGTGTATGTGCAGACCTTGCTAATGCAAAAGAAGACACAGCGATCGCTCTTACAATGATCTCTGATGACAACATCTTCTGCGAAGTGAAGAAAGCATATGCAAAAGATATGGTGGCAGGATTCATCAAACTGAATGGTATGACTGTGGGTGCAGTTGCAAACCGTTCAAAAGTATATAACGAAGAAGCTGAAGTAGAGGCTGAATTTGACGGCTCTCTTTCTGCTGACGGAGCTGAAAAGGCTGCAGAATTCGTACAGTTCTGTGATGCATTCAACATCCCTGTACTGACACTTACAAATGTAAGCGGATTTACAGCAAGCGAATACGATGAGAAACGTATTGCAAAATCAGCAGCAAAACTTACTTATGCATTTGCAGATGCAACAGTACCGAAGGTAAATGTTGTGATCGGTAAAGCATTCGGAAGTGCTTATGTGACAATGAACAGCAAAGCAGTCGGAGCAGATATGGTATATGCATGGCCGGAAGCAGAGATTGGAATGATGGACGCAAACCAGGCAGCCAAGATCATGTATGCAGACGCTGATGCAGCAACAATCAGAGAAAAAGCAGCAGAATATAAGAATCTGCAGTCAAGCCCATTATCAGCAGCGAAAAGAGGATATGTGGATACAATCATCGAAGCAGCAGATACAAGAAAATATGTGATCGGCGCATTCGAGATGTTATTCACAAAAAGAGAGGATCGTCCGGTAAAGAAACACGGTACGGTTTAGAGAGGTGAGGCAAAGTGAAGAAAAAATTAAGCGTATTACTTTGTGTGCTTGTCGCAATGCTCTGCTTTACCGCTTGCGGAAGTAAGAAAGAAAATCTTCAGTATGATAAATCAACGATCACACAGGCAACAGATTTTCTGATCGAGTATTGCAACAGTGCAGATGCAGATACTATCGAACAGTGGAACAAGATGACAGATTTTCAGATCGAGTCCCAGCTGAACCAGGCGGGTGTTCCATTTACAAAAGATAGTTTCCTTGCAGCTCTGGATGCATGGCAGCAGGGAACAAAAGAGTGTGGGGAATATGTAAGCCACGGTGATTACAAATTCGAACCATCCTCTGATGAACTGAAAGTAACGACCAGTGCAAAATTCAAAGACCGTGATGCAGACATTACATTTGTTTTTGATGAGGACCTTTATCTGGACAGTACAACGATCGATGCACATTACAGCATCGGCGAGATCATGGAAAAAGCAGGACTGAATACAATCCTTGGTATGGGAACTGTATTCGTAATCCTGATCTTTATCTCTATTCTGATCTCCCTGTTCAAATACATTCCTGCACTTGAAGAAAAATTCAAGAACAAAGGAAAAGCAGAAAGCACACAGGAAGCAGCTCCGGCTCCGGCAGCAGTTGCAGCACCTGTAGTAGAAGAAGCATCGAATGATGATGAACTGGCAGCAGTTATTTCCGCAGCGATCGCTGCTTATGAAGCAGAAGCCGGTGGAAGCACAGACGGCTTCGTAGTAAGAAGCATCAAGCGTCGTCCATCAAATAAGTGGCACGCATAATTAATTAGGAGGATGAATTCAATGAAAAATTATACAATCACAGTGAATGGCAATGTATATGATGTAACAGTAGAAGAAAACGGA
>ENA-OPDW01000708-OPDW01000708.1-human-gut-metagenome-genome-assembly--contig:-NODE-708-length-24039-cov-10.188626_pt1 | contig 24039 bp, 27 predicted proteins | sample MGYA00241264_ERZ501508 | MGnify/ENA primary metagenome ERZ501508 (study PRJEB25962, sample SAMEA2042575) | human gut metagenome | biome: human gut; feature: human-associated habitat; material: faeces...
CATCGAGCCGTCTGCAAGACCGCAATTTCACCGGAACGGTGTATAATTGCGCCCTTTATTCTAAAGGGTTTTGGACGTTGCTGCGTTCGTGAACATCATGCACCATCTTTGCAAGTGCCAGCACGACTTCCGGTTGACGGAACGAGATTTTCAGAAGCTCCATCACCTGATTATCGGTCAGTTCTCCCGGACAGACCAGAAAGCTTTCCAACATTCCGGCACGGGTGCAAAGGCGATGCACACGCTCTCTCCGGTTCAGCTCTGACATCTGGCGTTCAAGGATCTTCTCCCGGTGCTGGCAAGAGCGCAGCTTCTGCTCTGCTTTGGCTTTTTCGTTGCGGAGGTAGGCTAGGTCGTTTTTCGGTTGGGTCATGGCATCACGCTCCTTTTTCAGAAAATAAAAAGCCAAACAATCAGTATGGAGGCTGATCATTTGGCTGTGGAAACATATTTAATTCTCACAGTTTAAACGGATTTGCACAATAAAATTTCCATCAACTTTCTCCAGCTGAAAATTACCATTGTTTTGATTCACAGCGCGTTCTACGTTTTTCAGCCCGTAACCATGGTGCTTCCCTACGCGCAGCTGGGTAACAGCATCTATATATGGATTTTCGATACTGTAAAACAGGATTCGGTTCTGTTTTCGTAGTTGCAAGTGAATCACCCGTTTTTCTGGGGCGATAAGTCGGCAAGCTTCAATTGCATTATCGAATGTATTACCAATAACAACGCTTAACAACAATGTTGAGATAGCAAGAACTTCTGGAATTGTTATATCCAAAAGAACTTGAATCTGATTTTCTTTTGCAGAACGGAGATATTGATTTAGTAAAGCATCGACCACAGGATTACCAACAGCAGAGATGTCTTTCACACGTTCATAAGCATCCTCAGCTGCTTGAGCAATCTGACGGAGTTGTTCAGAGTCATTTTGCGCTGCAACCGCTTGCATTGCGGCGGTATATTTTTTAATGTCATGCCAAAGGGCCTTTGTTTCCTGCTGCTTTTCCAGAAGTTGCTGATAGTACTCTATTTGTAAATGATAGTGCTGTTCTGTTAGTTCTGCCAAATACTTTTCTTTTTCATTTTTCCGCAGGGCTTCCACATAGAAAACGATCATAATATTCACAAAAAGCAGGACGGCCATGAAGAAAACCATATAGTCCGGAAAGTCTTTATCTGCTGCATGGCACTGTACAACATAGCACACGGAGATGCTTGCAAGTTGAATACTGATTAGAGGAAGAAGCCATACAATCCGTAAATCACTTTCTTCGCGGTTGAAAAAATGCGACACTAAAATAAGAAGTGGTATTTGAATCAGATTAGAGAACACAACATAAATCACTCGCGCTGCTCCGGCCTGCATTAAAAGATCTGTATCTGGCAGACGAACGCCAATCAATAACATCGCAAGAATCTCTACCACGGAACCCAAGACAAAAAATGAACCGCTTGCGAAAGCCGCTGGCCAAGTCTGAACTTCATAGAACAGCCTTGCTAGTAAAAAACCTCCAAGCAGTAAGTAAAGCGTCCTCGGTATCACCCAATTCGGAAAAAGACTTAGAACGCACTGTCCTGTGCATAGTAAAATAAGAAAGGCGAAGTACCATTTGCTTTGAATCTTGTTTCGCACAAACAATCGACTCATAAACAGACTGAGCAGTGCAATGTTTGTAACACTTCCGGCTAATTCTATAAAATAATACATTTTACCGTCCTAAATATGTGTTAAACGCTTGATTGAATTCCTGACGTTTCCTTCGGCTAATAGGCAGCTTTGCCCCGTTGGAAAGCATAATTTCGTCCGATGAAGTATAAAGGATGTGTTCCATATTAACAAGATAGCACCTATGGGGTGCTGTAAAACAGCGTTTAGGAAGCTGCTTGGCTGCATCTTGAATATTCATCCGAAGCTGAAAGTCTTTACCTTTACTGTGAACTAAGATTGTATGTCCATAACTTTCAATATAGTAAATATTTGCAGTTTCCAGCGATAATGTTCCACCATCACATTCAACAAGGAATCGGCGTGATGCAAGTTCTTGAGTTGCCGCATCCATTGCGGATTTAAACAATAGGTCGTTTAATGGCTTTGTCAAATAGCGAAAAGCTATTCCATAACCTTGGACGGCATACTCATGTTGTCTAGTCACAAAAATCACCATTGGATGTTTTGGCAAAGCTTGTAGAGTTCGTGCAAGCTGAAATCCATTGGATGGCATCTCTATGTCCAAAAGCAAGAGATCAATGGATGTTTTTTGTGATTTTAATTCGTCAAAAAGTAGTTCTCCATCTGTATAGGTTTTGATCTCAAAGAGCTGGTGTGTGTCATATTCTGTGATTTTTCTTACGATGAAACTTAAGTCTTCTTTTTCATCATCGCAGACCGCGACTGTATATTTTGCCATCTGAAGATCCTCCAATTAGATTTGGTGTTTACAACCATTATAAATGGTAGGATAGGAATCAGCAAGTCTCCAAATTGACCGTTCGTGCCAGAAAGCTAACCATTCACGACAAATAGATTGCTTTTGTTTGAAATTATGGTATCATCAACTAAAAATTATGATGTATAGCGTTAGCTATATGTCTATGATTTGTAAATTTCATTTTAGAAGGTCGATCACCATGAAAAAGCTTTCTCGGCGTAGCTTCCTTGCACTATCCGGTAGTGCTGCCCTTTTGATGGCAGTAAATCCTTTAATGGCAAACGCCGCAATCACCGAGCCGGAACTAAAGTCCTATTATGTTGCACCCATCGGTGAATCTGGTACGATTCAGTTGGACAACAGCGAACACGGAACCATTACGATTCGTCCAGACACTCCGATTCAGGGACGAGCAAATGGTGATCCCGTTATCCACGGTACTTATACGGTTGAATACAACTCCATCGGTTCGCATTTTGAGTACAAGGTTGACACTAACAGTAGCTATAAAATCACAGCCGCCTATGACTTGGACTATACGACGGTTCATGAGATTCTCTCTCATAGTCTTACACACACATCGACTATGGCGAGCCTGAAAATTGAATTCAAATATTTCAGCGTTGCAGGAACTGCTAATGCATACCTTAATTTTGTAATCCGAAACGGAAAAATCTATGTTGAAACAAACATGTGATTTCAACATACGCTACCGGGAGATATAATAATGGAAAAATCAACTGGAATTCTGTTACTAATAGCCGTAGCGTTTCGATTGTTGGTTCTTTTTTTCTTTTCGCAAAGCATCTTTTTAACCCAGCTTTCCATTTCTACTTTTATCGTGGTGATGATCATTGCCATTATACTGTTGATAAGGAAATGGCTTCATTGGCGAAACTCGAAATAAAATCAATTACTGCTATCTACTCGCTTAGTTAAAAAGTTTCATTCTTGTTAACTTCTTGTGAACAGACGGGCATCCGACAATACAAGGAGGATGCCCGTCTGTTTCTTTTTATAAATGAAAATTTTATGTTAGAGCGTACTATCTCTCGAAAAGTCGTCGAATGGCTATATGGTCATGAAATTATTGAACGCAGTGAATCAAATATTTATGTATATGCCTATGAATTGTTGATTTCATCAACAATAAGTATTTTCCTCATTCTTATCGCATCATGTGTTTGCGGTAATATATGGTACTCATTGGCTTTTCTCCTCGGCTTCATCCCACTTCGAATATACCTAGGAGGATATCATGCATCCTCACATTTTAACTGCTACTTGGCTTTCTTATCTGTCTTTCTTGCAAGTGTCGTTTTAAGTTATCAAATTGTGGCGACATATGGATTTCGGTTGATGACGACTTGTTTACTATTCATAATTGCATTTTTGTATGCCCCTGTTGAAGCCAAAAACAAGAGACTTCCCACAGAAAAGAAGCGAAAGTATAGGCATATTAGCATCTGTTTGACTGGTTTTGATGTCATCCTTGTGACAACTGATATTCTACCACTCTCAAGATTTACAACAATTTACTATTTTTCGAAGTGGGCATTGATTATATTTGCAGTCATTCCTTGCCTGACACGAAAATTTCAAAGATGAACTCGGTTTTCCTTTTGGGTGACCGTTTTCAAAAATCAAAAGAAAGGAGAAAGGAGAAAAAAATGAAAAAAATAATATATTGGCTGAGTAAGCTCACTTGCGTTGTTGCAATGGGCATGGCAGTAGCAAGTGTAAATAGCACCTGCTTCTTCACCGCATATCAGCCGGACGTTCCCGAAGATCTAAAATAAAATGAAGGAGAGAAATATTATGGATACTGAGTACACTTCTCCGATAATCGAAGAATTCGATGATCCCACTGATACTTTTAAAGACAATGAATTTGTCTATACCTATGCTATCCTCGCAGTCGTAGGAGTAGTCGCAATAACCTTTGGGGCAGTTTTGATAGAGATGGTTCCGCTTGATGCAGATGGTAAGCCCGTAGCATAATAGAGGAGAAACCGTCAGCCGTTGTGAGTGGTCTCGTCAAGGCTGACGGTTTTTAGGTGAAAATATGATCTCGATTAATTTGAATAATAAGGAAAATTTGAAACTGACACCTATATTCGTGAAGAATCGTATTCCATATATAAGAAACGAAAATAATGGTTGCATTACTATAGCACTTCCGGAAAAGCGTATCCCACAATATAAAATCTTAAATAAAAGTGCTGTTGAATTTTCCAATCTTATGGATGGGACCAATACGGTACAAATGATTTTAGACTTACTCGCAAAAAAATACGGCGAAAATCATCGCACCGCTATAACAGCCGATATGGGCATAGTGCTTTCGACTTTTTTAAGTTTGAAACTTATTATTTTTAAAAAAGGAGAATTTCCAACTATGGATGGGATAACAATGCCTCTCAATGATAAACTGGTCGTCAAGTTTGCATTTGAGCACGATTTAAAAAATATCGTGCTTGCTCTTGATTCAGTTAAAACATCGGATAATTTCACGTTTTCTAGTCCCCTTGCATATAATGCTATTCCAGATCTTCTACAATTAAGATCTTCTGTATTTGAACTCGGAAAAATTTATTTTTTACTCCTGGATGACACGGAAACTATCCGTGGAATTGCAGAATTTGAAACATCTGCGATATCCAGATATATAACTAATAGTGTTGCGATTCTGTCATATGTGAGCTGCCCATCTAAAAATCTGGATGAATTTGTAAAAGGCTGTGCATCTCTTATTAACAAAGTAGCTCTTTGCCGTACAACAAAAATTCGAACATATATCCCAGTAGATCAACCTGAAGCAATAGAAAGCTTCTCGCATTCCGGATTTGAAAAAGCTGCATTTTTAAAAGAAGAGTATGGAAAAATTGATGTTTGTATGATGGATTATTTCGTGTGAGGATAAGTATATGGGAGTTTCAAAAACAAAAGACTCGGTGACGGGTCCACTGCATTTGGCTTTGGATATAACCAACAAATGCAATTATCGTTGTCTGCATTGCTATAATGCCAGCGGTGAAAATTGTGTTGTTGATAATGAATTGACTGATGAAGAAGTCCTAGAGCTTATTAATCAAATTTCAAAAATCAAGCCGCACACTTTTTGCTTCTGTGGAGGAGAACCGCTTTTGCGCAAAGATTTAATTGTAAATTGCGCTGAGATTCTCTACAGAAATGGGGTTTCCGCAATATCAGCTGTATCAAATGGTTACTATTTAACCGAGGAAATAGCAGATGAGTTAGTACAGGCTCATGTATCTGGAATTCAAATAAGCCTTGATGGGTTTTCAAAAAATAGTTGTTTTGAATTAAGACAAAATGTTGATGCATTTAGTCGAGCGGTTAGGGCAATCGAAATTCTATCAAAATATAGGGACAAGATTTCAATCGGTGTGGCTTTTTGCCCCACAAAATTCAATACTGGAGAGTTTGAAGCCGTATATAATTTTTGTAAAGCTAATGGTGTACGTCAATTGCGAGTCCAACCATTGATGATTATCGGTCGTGCAAGCAAGCATGTGGAAGAAATCAAACCCTCGGATGAACAATATGTACAATTAATAAGGAAAATCTATGAACTGAACAAAAGTTCTATTCAAGTTGTTTCCAACGAAAAAAAACATGTTCTATATAAAAATCCTATTTGTATTGAATGGGGTGATCCACTAGATCATATTTTCAGGTATCGTGAAGGGAATGATAGTTGTTATACTACAATGTCGATTAAAGCAAATGGAGATATTGCTCCTTCACCATATTTGCCACTTTCGATTGGAAATATTCGTTGTCATACGCTTCAAGAATATTGGGACTCCGGTTATCCCAAAATTTGGAAGCTCCCAATTTTGAAGAAAATGGCCAGTACATTAAACACCGTAGATGATATGCAATGTGATTCAATGGGCTATAACACCTGGATCGATAGGGACTATTCTTGCGATATTATTGATGAACATCTTATGGAATGATTTTAGGTTTGAGGTGAGAAAAGATGAAACACGACAAACTGTTCCTTATAAGAATTTTGTGTTTGATCGGAATTGCAGGAGAATTATTGATTCCCAATAATATCATTCGTATGTTATTTGGTCTGTTTTTTGCAATAATAAGTGTTGCTTTTTTGTTGATGCACAAGAATGATATAATTTTGGAAGAAATTGACAGAAAAACCAATTATTCAATTTCTATAATATGTATTAGCGTTATCCTACTTTTATTTATTATCGTTGGTTATATAATATTAAAAGAGTTGCGAGTCATTGTGCTATCTGATTCGCAGGAAATTTTTCTTTCAGAGATTCTCGTGTTTGGCTTTATGGCTATCTTTGGAAATTGCTCTAAAAAACTTCCATTCAATAAGTATGTTGGTTTGCGTTTACCATGGACATTAGATGATTGTCAAACATGGAGATATGCACACATGCTTTTATATGAATTAACTTTTCCTACCATACTTTTAGGTATTACAATTCTTTTTGCTCTGCCCAATAAATCGAAAACGGTCATGATTTGGTCAATACTATTATATATTGGCACTCCGTCCATTCTTTCTTATTTTTACTGCAGAAAAAGGCATTAATAAGATGCACGATTCAAATATGAAAACCATAATATGCTTTTTGCAGAAACATTTTTTTGGACAAACATCCAAAATTCTTTTTGTGACTTGTTTTTCGATGGTTGTCGCTTTACTTTCCCAAAGTTCTGTGTATATTTCTGGAAAATTTGTGGATTTTTTGACAACCACTCAAAATGACATGTCCACATATAAAACGCTTCTAAACTATAGTGTTCTTTTTGTGATTTTGAATTTAACAGCTGTGTTAATAAACTTTGCGATTAACCGGATGGTTACTATTCTTTATTCAAACACTTTTTACTCGATCACAAGAACTGTTTCACATCATATACAAAGCATATCTTTGTACAAAGAAATTAAATTCAACTCTTCAAAAATCACACATCAACTTCAGGTTGATGCCAATGAGATCGTTTCCTTTTCGCTGGGGATTTTTCAGAATTTTCCACTAAATACATGTAAACTTCTTTTTTCCATTATAATGCTATATTTTTTGAGCAAGAGTGTATTGCTGATTATTCTCCTCTTGGTTTTCGTGTATGTCTTTTTTTATGCAACATTAAAACCAAAACTCTTTAAGTCAATCAAAGAGTTGAAAAACGTTCAGTCAAAATTTTTTTCAAAGCTGTTTGAACAGATTCAGTTTTCATCTTATGTAAAAAGACACGGCCTTTTAAGTTCTTTTATTAATCGACTCAATCTTCCGTTTAAGAGCCTATATGAAAAAATGTTAGAGAATCAAATTCTTCAATTTCAATTTTCAGGGATTGATTCAATTATTCTAACGATTGGACAAATAATGCTCTTTATATTGGGCGGCTATTTGGTTCTCAGTCAAAAATTATCGGTCGGAGAATTTTCAGTCATTAATCTTTATTTTTCATCTATCATTACAACTATTCGATATTTTTATTCAGTCGGCACATCTTTTCAGAATATGCGAGTTTCATTTAATCGAATTTATGAATTCTTAAAAATTCCATGTATTGAAAATGGAAGTGAAACCATCGATAGCATTATTAACGTGTCAATTGAAAATTTGAAAATCCAGTTTGACTCCAAAATTGTCATAAGCGAATTTCATAAAGAATTTATCCAAGGGAAAATGTATATCATTGCAGGAGCAAATGGTAGTGGAAAATCAACCCTGTTACATACAATGGCCGGACTATATAATGACCTATATCTGGGAAGTATTAAATACAATAATATTGATATAAGAAAACTGGATATGGAGATGTTGCGTCAATCCAAAATTGGTTTTGTCGAACAGGATGCGCCACTTATTGAAGGCACAATTTTATATAATCTTTACCCATCAAAAACGCAAGAAGATTATTCGGCTAATGAAATTCTTCGTGCAAAAGAAATGGTTGACATATTTGGCCTCCACGATCGTATCTCAAAATCATGTGATGGACTAAACATGAGAATAGACGAGAAGAATCATCTGCTTTCAGGAGGAGAAAGGCAAAAGATAGCAATAATCCGCGAATTACTGAAACAGCCATCGTTACTTTTGTTGGATGAACCAACGGCGTCTATGGATCAAACAAGTGCTGAAATTTTACTTAATGAATTGAATTCTATCAAAAAGGACGTTATTGTTGTTATCACAACACATGACGAGAGAATATTATCCTATGGAGAAGAAATTTTATATCTATAACTCATAAGAAGCTGAGCTTTATAATAGCCCTCTATTTGCAACGACTGCAAGTAGAGGGCTGCTATTTGGCTTTGGATATCTTAATTAAAGGTTAGTCTTCCAGTCTGCCGTGATTGCAGCCAAGTGAGAGATAATGCTCAATTTCAGCACCTAGCACAAGCCGGGCATACTCCAAGGGCTTATTGTATAGTAGCCAGTCCAGTTCTGCTCGCTGTGCTGGAGTGTTGCCGTATTCGTCCTCAATGGCGATGCAGTCGATCGAAAGAGTAGTTCCATCTTCAAATCGGGCTTCCACCCGGTTGGTGTCCATGTTGTAGCGGCAGGAAAGCACTTTTTGAGAGTGATTATGGTCAGGATTCTGATTTCGTTTCATTTGAATGGCTCCTTTAATGATTTTGGAATTTGATTTTCAACGAGATGAGGTCTCTTTTCTCTTTCTCTTAAGTCACCTAACCACACTATCCTGCATCGCAGGCATTCACCACATAATCAAATTTCTTGCTGCGGAGCAGTTTGCGCAGAACATTGAACTGCGGCTTCTTGGTATTGTGTACCAGCATTTTCCACTCAACAGGGAGAATCGGCAAATCCTCAAAACGCCAGTTTTCATAGCATTCATCGTAATGTTCCGGGGCTGCATACTCTGCCAGATGCCCCAGACACCAGCTTACCACGCAATCCCCACCCTCCAGATACCCGTCCTCCTGCCGATATGCACCGATCACTTTTGCAATGGATTTCGATACGCTCGGTTTCTCTGCAATCACCAGATATTTCAACGCTTTCTCCTTTTTGAAAAAAGCAGGGATAGCCTTTCGACTACCCCTGCATCCTTATGTTACGGTTTTCTTATGTGCCATTTTCGTTGCCGGACTGATTATCCTCGTTCACAGTCGCGAGGCTCTGGTCGGTTTCCAGATTTTCACTCTGCGGCATTTCTTCTTTCGGCTTCGGCTTATAAATGTAGAAATAGAAGAAAGCACCTGCACCGCCCAGCGCAGCCACGAACACCAGCAGCAGAATCTTATTCATGCCGCCGCCCGATTCTTCTTTCGGTTCTTCGATTTCCACATCCGGGGTAGGTTCGGGTTTGGTTTCGGGCAGAACTACCGCAGGCGTTTCTTCTTCCTGCTTGCCGTTCCGCTCTTCATCGTCCAGAAACTCCTGCAAATCGTACTCGTCGATCATCGAAAGCATATAGACGTTTTCGCTGCTCCGCGCCCGGTCAATCACCAGGAAGAATGTGTTGCCGTCCTTGGTCTTTACTGTGAAGAACTCCTTGCTGGGGTCATCCACGATATTGTCCTCTACCTCGCCGTTGCCTGCGATGGTGAACGGGATCTTTTCTTCCTCGGTCGGCTCTGCTTCCTCGATTACCTGCACAGGTTCCTCTGCCACCTCAGTGGTATCCACATAGGCAAAGGCCGGGGTCGAAAAGCCCACTGCCATCAGCAGGGTCAGAATTGTGCTGGGGATAACAACTCCCAGCCGTTTAAGCATCTTTTTCAATCGCTTCCTCCGTTTCTGCTTCCTCCGAAGCGTTGTTTACAGCAGTCAGGAACGTCACATTTCCCGCCTGAATGTTGTCCAGCAGAGCCAGCAGTTCGCGCCCGCCCATTTTGGTGCTGCGGATGGCACGGATGATCTCGCTGTCCTCTTCCTTTTTCTGTGCTGCCCGGATGGTTCTCAGCCGTTCTTCCAGTTCCGCGATCTGCTGTTCGGTCTTTTCGGCTTCATCCAGATATTTCTGTAATTTTTTGCCCATCGGTCCTCCTTTCAGTTGATGCGTCCAAAGCCTAAGAAGTGGCTCTTCCAGTAGGTCGAATTGATGCTGGTGTAGGAAATGGGGTCGCCGCAGTGGATCATCATACCATTACCGACATAGATGCCAACGTGCGACGCGCCAACGGTGTTATAGGTTTTTTCAAAGAAGATCAGGTCACCGGGCTGCGCATCCGCAGGAGAAACATAGCTGCATTTTCCACGCAGACCGTTGGCCGTTGTTCGTCCAACGCTCCATCCATTGCCGCAGTTATTGATGACCCAGCAAACGAAGCCAGAGCAGTCAAAACTGGTGCTTGGGGAACTGCCGCCCCACACATACGGCATACCGAGATATTTTTCGGCTTCCTCAATCATCCTTGCGAACTTTTCATCCGAAAGGGCTTCCGAGGGAATGTCGTACTTGAAGCCACCGCCGGAGCCACCAGCACCACCACCTGTGCCGATACTGCCCGTTGTGCCGCCGCTGTAAGTCGGGGAGCCTGCGCCGAACAGTTCGGGGCGGTTGCCGTAGGTCAGGTTGTAGGCATCGTACCGCCCAGTCTGCTTCTGGTTCATGTTCTTCCGCGCGATTGTATCGAAGCCCTTATTTTTCAGCAGGACATTGAGGATTTTGTATTCATACTCCACTTCTTCCTGATAGGTATAGGTTTCCATGCTGACGTTTCCAAAAGCGTCTATCGTTGGCCGAACCCCTACTCTGGTTTCCATGCGAGTGCGAATCTCAATAGTTTCCCACACTTTCAGGAGATACTGCTGCTTGAACAGTTCCTTGATAACAGGCTTGACCTGTCCTCTGGTGAACTGCTCATAAACTGCCGTCAAATGAGAAATCAGCTGATACGGGTCATGCCCGATCTCATCCAGCTGATAGCGGTATTCATCATAGCCTGGATGGGTGGATTCCATCTGCCGAATCTGCTTATCCAGTTTCTTTTCCAGTTCCAGATAATCTTCTTCCGCACCTTTCATGTCGGCATCCTTGCTTGGATATGTCGTTCCCACAAAGGTACTGCCTGTTCCCTGAATTGCTGCACCGCAGCTTGAAAAGGCTCCCAGCATGACCATCACCAGAAGGATGCCAACACCAATACCGACCCACAAAGTTTTATGCTGCACGACGATCTCCTGCACCGCCGCTTTCGCTTTCTCCGTAATGGTGTTTGTTGCCGTTGCTGCCTGCTTGCTGGCGGCAGTTCCGGCTTTCTGGCCGCGCTTGGCGGCTGCATAGGCATCCTTATACTGCTTTTTCTGGTAAAACTTCGCACCGACTGTTTTTGCTTCACCTCCTGCGGCAGTCGGTGGCGGCTGGGGCTGTTTCTTTTTCAGCTGCGGTTCTGCTGCATTTTCTGCCGTGCCGCCCTCGCTCTCGGAGAATTTCAGACGGCTGGATTTCTGATCCTCCACACCTCTTTTCTCCGCTCTGGCAGATTTATCTTTGGGCTTTTTTCTGCCTTTGACAAAGTGGTGCAGGCGTTCGGCGGCTTCTTCCGACTTATGAGCAGCCTCCACGCCGGAATTGTCTTTTTCTACCTGATGTACTTTCTGATGGGCAAACCCGGTGGCGGTATCCACTCCTTTCTTCGCCACCTTCTTAACGCCCATTCCTACGCCACGGACAATGCCGCCTTTTTCATCCTCAAAAGAAAGTCGGCCTTCCTTGGTCTGCGGCTCTACATCCGATTCCGCAGGCGCATCCTTCGGCTTCCCGTCCTCCTGATGCGCTTTGTAATAGTCTGCGCTCTGCTTGGCGGTGCTGTGATGCCGGGGTACATCCTCCTCCCCGTCCCCGGCATCCATGCACCGTTCTTCTTCCACGATAGGTTCTTCGTCGGCTTCCTTTTCCGCAGTTTCTTTTGCCGGATCTTCCTTCTCCGGCTTTTCTTCTGCAGTCGTGGACTTCTGTTCCCCGGTGCGGAGGTTTTCATCCACCAGACCATCCTTGGTCATTTTCTGGACGATTTTATCTCTGCCCCGAAACTTTTTGTCTGCTATGGAAATCACCTCCTTCCGGCTGGAGCCGTCATGCGAGCAGGGCTGCGTGGGTTTCCCACTTATCAAGCACCTTTTCCAGTTTTCGGGCAAAGGCGATCAGACGGGCGTTCACTTCCTCACGGTCAAGATAACCGTGGGCTTCCATGTGAAAGCCGTCAGTCAGTTCATCCGCCAGTGTGCCAACGGCATAGAAATCTTCCAGCACCGTATGCACCACCGATTCTTCATCGTGGAAGTTGAGCGGCTCCACCTCGTCAAAGGGCGGGCCAGCATCACTTTCGTGCGGCTTCATGTCAGAGTGGTGATGAATCTTACGGCTCAGTCGGTCAAAAATGTTCGGTGTGTTCATGCTTCTTTTTTCTCCTTGTATTTTCCCATCTCATTGGGCTTCGTTGTCATCAGACTGTACAGTTTCAGCGAAGTGTCGAACTTATCCTTGAACGGGATAATCGTATTGCCGTAGAACAGCAGCCCCTCGCCCTCGTTGCTGTTCGTCACATACGACAGCTGGAACGGTGAAATATTCAGCTGCTTTGCAAGGATTTGTCGGTCGCCGGATGCCTGGTTGAGCATATAAATAAAATCGCTGTTCTCGAAGATGTTCTCGATTTCCCGGCTGGCCAGCAAATCCTTGATGTTCTGCGTAATTCCTGTCGGTACACCGCCCCATTTTCGGAACCGCTTCCAGATTTCGACGCTGTATGCAGCGGTCTGTTCCTCTTTCAGCAGGAGGTGGAACTCGTCTATATAGTACCGGGTGTTCTTTTTGCTGTTGCGGTTGATGGTAACGCGGTTCCAGACCTGATCCTGGACGATGAGCATCCCCAATTTTTTCAGCTGTTTGCCCAACTCCTTGATGTCGAAACAGATGATGCGGTTATCCAGTTCCACATTGGTCTGGTGGTTGAACACTCGCAGCGAACCATTGACGTAGATTTCCAACGCTGTGGCGATACGCTGCGCCTGCCGCTCTTTCTGCTCCCGCAGGCAGTCGTACAGATCACCAAGCGTCGGCATATTCTCCGGCTTCGGGTCATTCAGATATTTCTGGTAGACCAGCGGCAGGCAGCGGTCAATGACCGACTTTTCTTCCGGCTCCATACCATCCCGTGCGCCCATGATAAGTTCGCACAGGGAAAGAATAAAGTCCGATTTCATGCCCAGCGGGTTATCATCGTCGGCATAGTTGAGGTTAATGTCCATCGGGTTGATATAGTCCTTACTGGTGGACGAAATATGGATAACCTGACCGCCCAACGCTTCCACCAGCGGATAATACTCTCCTTCGGGGTCTGCGACGATAATATCGTCCGTTGTGGTAAAGAATACGTTCGTGATCTCACGCTTTGCACTGAACGACTTACCGCTTCCCGGTGTGCCGAGGATCAGACCGTTCGGGTTTTTCAGCTGCTTCCGGTCTGCCATAATCATGTTGTTGGATACCGCGTTCAAGCCGTAATAGAGGGAATCGCCCTCCATAAAAAGCTCCTGCGTGGTGAAGGGAACGAAGATGGCGGTGGAAGTAGTGGTCAGTGCGCGCTTGATGGGAACGAAGTTATTAGCCAGCGGCAGGCTGCTCATAAGGCCCTGCTCCTGCAGATAATCCAGACGGTTCAGAGTGCAGTTGAACTTCTGAGCGATGCCAGCAGTCTGAAACACAGCACTATCCAACTCCTGCTTGTTCTTGGCTGTATTGAGAAACAGCACCGTAACAAGGAACATACGCTCATTGCGGCTTTGCAGATCATCCAGAATCTTCTTGGCCTCGCCACCATAAGTTGCAAGGTCGCTCGGAATAATTTCCATATCATAACCAGACCTCACAGCTTTCTTCTGTTCCTCGATTTTCATACGATCCAGATCGGTAATTTTGCCTTTGATCAGTTTGATAGCTTTCAGCTGATCTACCGACTGCACATGAATGCTGACCACCAGATTTTTGTCCATGTCCAGAAATTCGGCCAGCACCTTATCCGTCAGTTCCGGGGCAAGGATGTTCAGATAGGATGCAGCACCATTGGTGTCACCCATCATAAAATCCTTGCCGCTCTTGAACAGGAAACTGGTCGGGGCAATGAAGTCTTTGGTCGTCATGCCGCTCTGCAGGATGCGGTCATAGCTGAAATCGAACTTCTGCTGTTCCTCCTGATGAAAGGTTTCGTACATGATCTGAAGCCGTTCCACACCGTTCAGCGGGTAGGCTTTCACGCCCAGCACCTTGAAATTATTGAGAATATCTGTTTCAATACGCTCCAGCCGGGGTTTTGCCTCCCTGACACTCTTTGCTTCGATGCTAAACGTGATGTACTTCGTCCGAACCAAGCCGTTATTGCCCTTGGCAAGCTGCTGTTTCAGCATCTGCGCATATTCCATACGCACATCATCGAACTGGTCGTGCTGCGGCTCGATCTGGATGACCTTGTTGTACTCGCTCATGTCGCTTTTATGGTTGATGAACGACAACTGAAAGCGGATGCTGGCATCGAAGTAGTTGAGGAAGTCGCACCAGCTTTCAAAGATGGTGTTCTTATCCTCGTTCTGTGCCAGCTGGTAGTTAATGTCGTAGAATCGGACGGTTTTGGAATACAGATGTTCCTCCACCCGGCAGATACCGTCGCGCCCCATTTCCAGATATGGAATGGAACGCTGCACGGTCAACCGTTGTTCCTTTTCGTTCCTTTCAGTTTTACGAAAGAACTTTTGGAAGAAGCCGCCGAACTGCGGTTTCTTCTTCGGTTCACTTTTTACCAAGGATGCCTCCTTTCTTCTGGATCGGTGCTGCGGTTTCCAGTTCCCGGTCATACAGGTTTTCAATCTCATAGCGACGTACCGCAGGGCGTTTGAATCGGACACTGATAAAATTCGTCAGGATGGTTTCAAGGTGCATCCCGTTTTTCTCGTACAGAGCAAAGAAAATTTCCGGCAGCATCAGGAGCACCATGCCTGCCGCTGCATTGCTGGTTCCCAGCGTGTCGCGCATGAGGAAATAGAACGGAACGCCAATGCCTGCTGCAAACCCCATACACACTAGCTGGCGTTTCGTCAGGTTCAGAAAGACCTTGTTCTTCACTTTGGAAAGGTCTTTGGGAATCGTTACATAGGCCATTTATCACCAGAACAGCCAGACCGCCGCCGGGAAACGGCGTTGCCTGCTGTCTTTTCCTTTCATTGGATTTTCCCGGATTTAGTGACTGCCGAAGATCTGTTTGGACAGACTTCCCGTTTTGAGCAGCGAGAAGCAAAGAATCACCGTGTAGGCCATCGTGCCGAACAACGCCGAGTGAATATCCGAAGATACCCGGATGCTGCCGATGAGGGCTGCATAGATTGCCACGCAGACCATCATCAAAAACGCCTGAAATGCCAAAGCAAACAGCCCCCGGAAGTAGTTCGTTCCCACATGACCCCACTCACGGTTACTCATGGTTGCAAACGGAATCGGAGCAAGCGAAGTGTAGAGGTATATTTCTATCATTCTGCCGTACATAATTACCGTGATAACCACCGACAGAATTTTCAGACACCAGCTTACAACAAGGGTTTCCAATGCCAGCGTCACCAGTTCGCCAATCGCCATTGTTGCCATTGCCGCCTGCATCTGCATGGAAAGAGAACTAATATCAATGGCGGTATTGCCACGGATAATGCCGGAGGAAGAATTTACCACCGACTGTCCAATGTCAAATACCGCCATTGCAATATCGAACGTATGGCTGACGAGATAAACCGCGATCCACATCTTCACGAAATACTTGAAGAACATCCATGTGTCCACATCGTGCAGATTGTTCCGCTCCGTCAGCATCGAGATCAGTTCGTAGCAGAGGATCAGCGTGATGATGATTCCCGCAATGGGGATCACCACCGAATCCGAAATGTTACGGATCATGCTGAAAATGCTGCTGTTCCACCCTTGCGGTGTCTGCCCGACCTGAGCAGCGATTTCACTGGTCTGTTGGTTGACCGCTGTGAACATCGTACTCAGGTTGGACTCCACCATGCCGGAAAGAAGTTCCCTCATCCATTTTTCGATTGCTGCGAAAATATTATCGAACAATGGCGGGTTTTCCTCCTATCGCTTGTTGATTAGCCGAACAGACCAGAGAGCAGCGGGATCAGCTGGGTGCCGATGAGGATGACACCGCCGCCGGACATCAGCTGCTTCATGCCCTGCGACTTTGCGCCGGGGTTGTCGTTCCCGTACCCTTCCATGAGGTTCACAACACCCCAAACGCCAAGGCCCGCGCCGATGGCAACAACGAGAGTCTGCAGAACGGTAATAGCCTGATTGAAGAATTCCATAGTCATTTTTCGCCAGATTGCAGCATTGATAAAAAACACGATTCCAAAAGAAAAACAGGCTGGCACATCTTCGGTGCTGCCTGCTTCCTGCAATGCTGGCTTCTCCTTTCATTTTCATAAAAATCAGCCTTTTGAAATCGCAAAAAATGTAGAGATCAGTCGGACGAGGTTGCTGTCATGGGGTCTGCCCGGACAGGCGGGCGGATGAATTTACTTCGGATAATGACCTCCTTCCTATGCTGTGCTTTCTTCGGACATATCCACCTCGTAGCAATCAAATTCTTCATCCATCCGCAGCCTGAGTTCGTGCTTCAGGTAGCGTTCTACATCGAAAGCGTTCTTCTTATCGAAGTCCGACAGTTCTTTGTACCGCTTATGTTTCGTAATGTCGAATTTGTCGCTGAGGAATGGCCGGACACCGCGCAGCTGCAGGATGCACTTGCTGCCATCCATGACAGAAAGTTCGTCCCGGCTCATAAGCTCTTTGCCACAATGTCAAGTGGTAAATTCAAAAAAGGACAAGCACTATCAAAGAAAGCAGTCTTTCATAGTGCTTGTCCTTTTCTTATTCATGTTTTCTGCCTTGCATTGTTCGAAACGCAGAACTATAATATACTCGATGGAGGTGCGAAATGGATTATATGACATTGAAAGAGGCCGCTGAGAAGTGGGGCGTGACACCTCGTAGAGTAAATTATTATTGCGCTGGAGGGCGTATCCCCGGCGCTGTAAAAATGGCTGGTGTTTGGCTAATCCCTAAAACTGCGGAGAAGCCGATTGATGGGCGGACAAAACAAGGAAAGGAGCAAAAGCGTGAGTAATATATTACTTCTTGAAGATGATTTGAGCCTGATTAACGGGCTTTCTTTTGCGTTCAAAAAACAAGGATTTGAATTAGTTGTTGCCAGAACCCTCAAAGAAGCAGATAGTTTGTGGGTGGATGGAAAATATGATTTGCTGGTGCTTGATGTATCCCTGCCGGATGGCACCGGATTTGAATTTTGCAAAAAGGTGCGGCAAGTTTCCAAAGTCCCCATCATTTTTTTGACGGCGGCAGATGAAGAAATGGACATTATCATGGGTTTGGACATTGGTGGAGATGATTATATTACAAAACCGTTTAAGCTGGGAGTGTTAGTATCCAGAGTAAATGCACTGCTTCGTCGGGCAAAAGATTTCAGCTCCGCAGATACACAACTGGAATCCAACGGAATGAAAGTGCTTTTGCTGCAAGGGCAGGCGTTTAAGAATGGAAAGCTATTAGATTTGACTGCCGCAGAATATAAGTTGCTGTGTCTGTTTATGAGAAACCCGAACATGGTACTTACCAAAGAACAAATTTTAGATAAGCTATGGGACTGCGATGGGAATTATATTGACAGCAGTACCCTTACCGTATATATGAGGCGGCTGCGTATAAAGATCGAGGATAATCCGAGTGAACCGCAAATGCTCCTGACAGTTCGGGGAATGGGATACAAATGGAATGTGATTGGGTGAGGTGTCCTATGAAAATATTTGCAAACAAAGAAATCAAAAAATTGTTTCTTGCAGTATCCGTTATTTGGGTAGCCTCCCTTCTGTTGACACAAGGGTTCTTATGGTTGTGCTATCAGCGGTTTTCTTTGTTCCTATTGCTTGTTTTCGTATTGGCAGGAGGAGCGATATTGGCGGTGGGTTGTTCTTATTTCAAAAAGCAAAATCAAGTCATGGAACAGGCGGTATCACAGCTTCAAGCGTATCTTGACGGCGATCACAATGCCCGTATTGAATGTGATGAGGAAGGCGAGCTATATCGGTTGTTTCATACTGTTAATTCTATGGCCGCTGTCTTAAATGCTCACGCAGATAACGAACTCCGGGAAAAGGAATTTTTGAAAAATACAATCTCTGATATTTCCCACCAACTGAAAACACCGCTGGCTGCTTTGAATATTTATAATGGTTTGCTTCAAGACGGGGATATGGAATTGAGTGCGGTAAAAGAATTTACTGATTTATCCGAACAGGAACTTGATCGCATTGAAATATTGGTGCAAAACTTGCTCAAGATTACAAAACTGGATGCCGGGGCCATTGTGTTGGAAAAGACCACAGAGAATGTGGCGGATATGCTGCGGGATGTTGAGCTGCATTTCGCATACCGGGCCAAACAGGAGCATAAAGAACTTGTCCTGTCCGGCCCGGAGGAGGTCCTTCTTTTCTGCGACCGCGACTGGCTGACCGAGGCCATTGACAACATCGTGAAAAACGCCCTCGACCATACGGAGAGCGGCGACGCGGTTCATATTACATGGAAAGCTCTGCCCAATGCCGTTCAGATCGCCGTAAAGGACAACGGCTGCGGCATCCATCCGGAGGACCTGCACCATATTTTCAAGCGGTTCTACCGCAGCCACTTTTCCCAGGACAAGCAGGGCATCGGGCTGGGCCTGCCGCTGGCAAAGACCATCGTGGAAGCCCATAGCGGCACGATTGAGGTGGACAGTGAACTTGGAAAAGGCACGACCTTCACCATGAATTTTTTAATTCCTACAAAATTGTAGGCTGAGTGTAGGGTTACAGTAATATTTCGGTGCTATCCTTTCCTCATAGGCAGGAAAAACAAAAGCAGCCCGCCTATTTCGCAAAACATGAAGAAAGAGGTATATGCACAATGAATTTATTAGAGGTCAAAAACATTTGTAAGACCTATGGCAGCGGAGAAACCGCAGTCAAGGCTTTGAAGGATGTCAGTTTTTCCGTTCCCAAGGGGGAATATGTGGCCGTCGTGGGGGAATCCGGTTCCGGCAAAAGTACGCTGCTGAACATGATCGGCGCGCTGGACACGCCCACGACCGGCAAGGTGCTGATCGACGGTAAGGACATTTTTGCCATGGACGAGCGCAAGCTGACGGTATTCCGCCGCAGGAACATTGGCTTTATCTTTCAGGCGTTTAACCTTGTGCCGGAGTTAACGGTGGAGCAGAACATCATCTTCCCGGTGCTGCTGGACTACCAGAAGCCGGATAAGAAATATCTGGAAGAACTTCTTGCGGTACTGAACCTGAAAGAGCGCCGGAACCATCTGCCCAGCCAGCTCTCCGGCGGACAGCAGCAGCGTGTGGCGATTGGCCGTGCGCTCATTACCCGGCCAGCCCTGATCCTGGCTGACGAGCCGACCGGCAATCTGGACACCCAGAACAGCAGCGAGGTCATTGCCCTGCTGAAAGAAGCATCCAAAAAGTATGAGCAGACGATTATTATGATTACCCACAACCGTAGTATCGCGCAAACGGCTGACCGGGTATTGCAGGTATCGGACGGTAACCTCACCGATTTTGGGAGGTGCCGGGAATGAAAAGCTATTTAAGCCTTGTGCCGATCTCTGCAAAGGTGCGGAAACGGCAGAATCGGATGACCATTCTGTGTGTCATTATTTCGATATTTCTGGTGACAGCAATTTTTAGCGTGGCGGATATGATGATTCGAACCCAAAGCGACCGAATGACCGGCAAAAACGGAAGTTGGCACATAGAGTTGGACGGCATTTCTCAAGAAACAGCCCTGAAAATTGCGGAGCGGGATGATGTGGTTTCGATTGGTGCAGTTACGATATTTAACCCGGACGGAGAACTGCCCTACCGCATGGACGGAAAAAGGGTTGTACTTTATGGTATTGATGAATCCTATCTGACAATGAATTCAACTGGTGCCGCCGAAGGACGCTTTCCGCAGGGAATGGGCGAAATCATGCTCAGCAGCAATGCAGCGCGTGTCCTTCAAGTTGCAGTTGGGGACACTGTTACACTACGTACGCCGTCCGGAGACTGGGATTTTACAGTGTCCGGTTTGGGCGGTGTGGAGGAAAGCTACTATTCCGGGCAATATTCTTTGATGGATGCCTACCTGCCGCGCACAGCATTTGCAGCGCTGATGGAGCAGAACAACGTCCATAATCTTCAAACGTCATATTATGTCCAGTTTACCAGCGCGTCTAAGGCAGCTAAAGCAATCCCGGAACTGACGGCACAGCATAACCTGCCGGAAAATGCTGTCTCAGAAAACACCGGTGTGATGGCTATCGCCGGACAAAGCGATAGCAGCGCCGCAAAAAATGTTTACAGCCTTGCCGCAGTTCTGTTTGTGCTGGTTCTTCTGGCAGGTGTACTGATGATCTCCGGCAGCATGAACAGCAATCTGGCACAACGAATCCAGTTCTTCGGAATGATGCGCTGTATCGGCATGAGCAAATCTCAAATTATCCGATTTGTCCGTTTAGAAGCGCTTAACTGGTGCAAAACGGCTGTGCCCGTAGGCGTTCTGCTTGGCACACTTGCCAGCTGGAGCATTTGCGCGGCGCTGCATTATGGCATCGGTGGCGAGTTTTCCACAACACCGGTTTTTCAAATCAGTCCTGTAGGTTTAGTCAGTGGCATCGTGGTCGGTATCGTGACCGTCCTGCTGGCGGCAGAGTCACCGGCGCGGCGGGCGGCACGGGTCTCACCTGTGGCGGCGGTCTCCGGCACGGGAGAGAATCTTTCCGCTTCGCGTCATGCTTCAAACTATAGCTTTGGAAAAATCGAGTTGTCGTTGGGAGCCCATCACGCCATTGCCGGTAAAAAGAACCTGTTTTTAATGACATCTTCTTTTGCACTCAGTATTGTTTTGGTGCTCTGCTCTTCTGTACTGCTTAAATTTGCCGGCTTGCTTTTGCCCGGTCAAGCTCCGTGGCAGCCGGATATTCTCTTGAACGGGTACGGAAACGAACAGGTATTGTCCCGCAGTATGGCAGAACAGCTGCGTGCGATTCCGGGTGTTGGGTATGTCTGGGGCGCAACCGGCCTTACCAACACTCCTGCCAGCAGTCCGCAGAAAGATGTAGAGCATGTGGTGCTGGGTTCCTACGATGATTTTATGATGGAAAAAAGCAGGGATCTCGTTGTAGCAGGCAGGATGGCCGATCAGGCAGCCAGCAGCAACGAAGTCATGACGATCTATAATAAAAACAACCCGTTGAAGGTTGGAGATACCGTTTATATAAGCGGAAGAGACCTTACCATTGTGGGGGCTTTTTCGGAGGGAATGTTCCCGGATGATGTTACAGTCATCTGCCCACAGGCGCTATTTGACCGTCTGGTCAGAGCGCAGAACTATAATATGATCGGCGTTTTGCTGAACGATTCAGCAACAGAGCAGACTGTAATGCAAATTGCCCACCTTGCAACAGACGAGATCATTGTATCGGATGTGCGAGAGCGTAATTCGCAGGAAGCTGCTACCTATCTGGCTTCCAGAATTGTCGTATATGGTTTTCTGGCGATTATTGGACTGATTTCTCTTTTTAATATTGTCAACAGCATTTCGATGAGCGTTTCTGCCCGTACAAAGCAGTATGGCGTCATGCGTGCAATTGGAATGGATGGCAGTCAGCTTACTCGGATGGTTGCTGCGGAAGCCTTTACCTATGCTGTTTCCGGGCTGATTGTCGGCTGTATTGCCGGTCTGCTGCTGAGCCGTATGCTGTACGCTCGACTCATTACACGCTATTTTGGCATGACATGGCATCTGCCAGGAATGACGCTCTGCCTTATCATTCTATTCGTATTTGCTGCCGCAGCTCTTGCGGTTCATGCCCCAGCGAAGCGGATTCGAAACATGGCAATTACTGAAACAATCAATGAATTATAATTGCAATCCACTTTGGAAAATTTAATGTAACATCTGCCGGACGACGGCAAAGAAAAAATCCCCATCCCTCATTGATTGAGAGATGGGGATCACTGATTATTCTGTAATCTCCGGGATTTCTCCGACAAAGTTATAAATGATCCTGACTTCCTGCACTTTCTGTCCGTCAATCTTCTTGACTTCACCCACCAGAATCTTGCTGATGAGCCGGTTCAGCACCGCCTCGTCCAGTTCTTCAATGGCGGCGTAGCGCCGGATTTCCCGGATAAAGGTGCGGACTTCGCTTTCCTGTTCGTCAGAGTGTCGCATCATCAACATCAGGTCTTGCAGGCGCTTCTGGTTGGCTTCCTGCTCCTGTTCCAGCGCCGCCGTCAGCTTCATAAAACGCTGCTCGGTCAGTATCCCTTTAGCCTTATCGGTGTAAAGGCTCAGGAACATCCCGTCAATCTCCTGATTTCTGGCTTCCAGCCGCTGGCGTTCTTTCTGCGTCTGGGAAGCGTCTATCAGATACCGGCGCTCCATCCGGCTGCTCAGTCGCTGATAAAATGCGTCGGCATCTTTGAGAGCCTGTGCCGCCAGTTCCTGAATGTCCTTCAGAACAAGGTCATACAAATCCCTTGCCTCGATCTTATGGCTGGTGCAGGCGTTCTTGCCCAGCCGGTTGTAGGTCTGGCAGATATAATACGCCTTGTCAATCGGCTCCCGCATCTCGCCGGTAAAACGGTTTTTTCCGGTTCTGCCCACCTTTTCATACCGCACCTGCATGGACTTTCCGCAGGTAGCACAGTAAATGATACCGTGGAACAGGTTATAGAAGGGACAGGAGTTGCCTTTCATAATGGTAGGTCTGCGGTCAATGATTTCCTGCACCTGCTCCCATTCTTCCGGGGAGATGATTGCTTCATGGCAATCCTCGATAATTTCCCAGTCCTCACGAGGGATAATGTCATAGGTGTTGGAACGAATATAAAGGGGCGCATTTTGCAGCTTTTCCCCCGAAATTAGCGGAAACCTGTATCTTGGCGGGCTGTCCCAAAGGTGGGATTGTCATAGACCCGTTTTTCGGAAGCGGAACCACAGGATTTGCAGCAAAAAGCCTTGACCGCCATTATATCGGGATTGAATTAAATGCAGAATATTGCGCCCTTGCGAGGGCGCGGATTGGAGGTGCAGGACTATCAAGCAATTAAAACCACGCGATAAAATCACACAGAAAATGACCCGCGACGGGCTTATCGAGGTAAACGAAACACAGCAGACCGCCGAGCGTATCAGCAGCCGGGAAGCAGACAGCGACTTTTCACAGCCGGACAGTGCCGCAGCGGAACGCGTCATAGAACATCTTGACGCAGCACATACCCGAAAAGCAAACAAAAAGGAAGTCAAAAAAGAGCAGGAAGCTACTGCTTTGCGTACTTCCACTTCCCGCTTACAGTTTACCGAGGAAGAACGGGCAACGCCGGAACTGGAAACTTACATCAAAAAATCGGAAAAAGCCGCTGACCGACTGGACGCAGCAAAGGCAGCTATCCCAAAGCAAAAGAAACTGGTTAAGGAGCGCACCTTTGACGAAGCCGCAGGAAAGGCAA
>ENA-OPDW01000728-OPDW01000728.1-human-gut-metagenome-genome-assembly--contig:-NODE-728-length-23463-cov-28.976931_pt1 | contig 23463 bp, 13 predicted proteins | sample MGYA00241264_ERZ501508 | MGnify/ENA primary metagenome ERZ501508 (study PRJEB25962, sample SAMEA2042575) | human gut metagenome | biome: human gut; feature: human-associated habitat; material: faeces...
TAAGGGTCCTCACGGGCTTCCCCTCATTGGCCGCGCTGACTGGAACGACTGTCTGAACCTGAACTGCTTCTCCTGGGACCCTAACGAGAGTTTCCAGACCACCGAAAACAAGGGCGAAGGAAGCAAGGCAGAGAGTCTGATGATAGCCGGTCTGTTCGTGGTTACCGGCAAGGATTATGTGGCTCTGTGCAAGCAGCTTGCCAAGGAAGCTTTGGAAAGCAAGGAGGGCGAAATAGCCGGTCTTGCAGAGGAAGATTATTTGACAGAAGCCGAGCGCATGCAGCAGGCTGTAGATGAGATGAACGAGGCTGTAAAGCAGCATGGATGGGACGGAGAATGGTTCCTCCGCGCTTACGATTTCTTCGGCAACAAGATTGGTAGTGATGAGAACGAGGAAGGCAAAATCTTCATTGAGAGCCAGGGCTGGTGTACGATGGCTGGTATCGGTCTGGAAGAAGGACTCTGCGATAAAGCATTGGACAGCAGTAAGAAACGACTGGAATGCGAGCACGGACTGGTGCTGAACAACCCAGCCTACACCACCTATCATGTAGAAATGGGTGAGATTTCTTCTTATCCTGAAGGCTACAAGGAGAACGCCGGTATCTTCTGCCACAACAATCCTTGGGTCATCATCGGAGAGACTGTAGCCGGCCGAGGCAACGATGCCTGGAGCCATTATACCAAGATTCTGCCTAGCTATGTAGAGGAAAAATATCAGACACTTCACAAGGTAGAGCCTTACGTAAACTGCCAGATGGTAGCCGGTAAGGATGCAGCCAAACCGGGCGAAGGAAAGAACTCCTGGCTCACCGGTACAGCGGCATGGATGTGGTATACAGTATCAGAATTCATCCTCGGCATCAAGCCAGATTATGAAGGTTTGCTCATCGATCCTTGTCTCCCAAGCACCGCTAAGGAGTATGAGGTAACCCGCAAGTTCCGTGGTGGCGAATACCATATCACAGTAAAGAATCCTAGCGGAAACCAGAAGGGCGTGAAGCAGATTACAGTGGATGGCACTCCTATCTCAGGCACCATCATTCCTTGCTCTGAAGGCAAGCATGAAGTAGTGGTTGAGATGTAAATCAGCCAGATCTCATCAAGTTACGATTTGAAAGTTCAATGTAACGAAATTCTTTTCATACCCATGCCCCCTGTTTTAGGGGGTATGGGTATCACAATAAACACTTGCCCCTTTATTTCAAGGGAGCAAGTGTTTTATTTATTTGATAATCTGATACTTAGCTTTTAATATAAGCACATATTCAACAGTATCAAGAGCAAGATTCTAAGTCTCTATCATTGACTCAGTTCCTCAATAACTCAGTTCCTCAGTTTTTTTCTAGGGGGTATATAGCCCTTATAGTTCAAAGTTGTTTTAAATTGTTATATATTATATATTATTATATATATATATAATAAACTTCTAAATAAAGACAAAAGTGAAGGGTCAGAGAAAAACTGAGGAACTGAGTTATTGAGGAACTGAGTCATTGCAGTAAAAACATCATAATCCTCATAAACACCTGATTTACTGCTTAACTCTATACTTTAAGAGAACAAAGCTATGAGTTGCTACCCGTAAAACTATGAGTTGTCACCCGCAAAACTATGAGTAAGGAAGTTTAACTACTTTCAATCTGAAAGCATAGTTCAAACATTTCCTTATCACACTCCCAATTTTTGCAGTATCAGAGAAAATTCGTATCTTTGCACCGAATTCTATCCATTCCTTCCATACCGCTCCTTCCATGCCATCCCCACAACTCCTTCCGCCCAGCTCCAGCACGCGTCTCTCCATCCGAAGTATTAAAAGGAAAAAGATAAAAAAGTATGGCTTTTCGAGTTATTTTTTGTACTTTTGCAGCCGATAACGCATTTTGCGAACAAAACAGGATTCTTTAAAGAAAAGAAAGGAAATAACAATGAAGAAAATATTATACTTTGTGGCAGCCCTGGCTGCTGCATCCTTTATCACTACGATGGGTACCAGCTGCAAGTTTGCACCCAACCAGCATGACGGCGACACGGTAGCTGCCAGCGAGTTTTACCCGATAGATACCTCTGCGGCTCATGCCAAGAAGATGGCGAAGATTGCTGCTATCAAGAACGGAAAAGACAGTGTAGGCATCTATTATGTGGGCAGCAACTCTACCAAAGACCTCATCGAGCTCGTATCCTATCCTTCACGCCGCGACACGATGATGTACAGCAAGACCCGACACATAAAGGTGAAGGGCAATGCCGACATCAACCACGTGATTCGTGTAGACTTCTATCTGCATAACGGCAAGGATTCGCTGGTGAAGTATGTTGAGGAGGTGGTGCTTTAGCCAATAACCAAAAAAATCAGCACAAAAAGGCTAGCATACAAAAACGCACGCTAGCCTTTTTCGTATTTTATCTAACCTGAATTTCAAATCACTTAATAGCCTATAAACTATCAACTATAAACTATCAACTAATCATAGAATCCCGGCTGCTTATACTCAATGCCCAGTTCATCATCTACTGTTGCGATGACACCCTGAATCTGCCCCATGGCAAACATACGGCCGAGGAGAGTGTAACCGGCATTGTGACCATGATTGCTCTCATCGAATACGCCACCAGGCTCATCAGTGAAGGTCATACCGTGGTCTACTCGCATAGGCAATCTGCGGCCGGAATTGCACTTGCCTTCCTGCTCAGCCTTCTCGAAGATGCGGCAAAGTTCAATGAGATGGCCGCGACCACCCAAGTGAGAAGCCTCTGTAAAGTTGCCGTTAGGGAAAATGTAGCAAGAGCGCAGATGAACAAAGTGAGTGCGGTCGGCAAACTGCTTCGCCATCGCCACACAGTCGTTGTGCTCGCCGGCAGAGAATGAACCTGCACAGAAAGTCAAACCATTGTGCTTGTTTGGCACTGCATCCAACATCCACTGGATATCCTCGGCACGACCGATGATTCTTGGCAAGCCGAATACAGGATAAGGAGGATCGTCTGGGTGAACACACATATTGATATCGTACTCATCGCAGATAGGCATGATAGCCTCCAGCCAGTACTTCATGTTCTCCTGCAACTTCTTCTTGTCGATGCCATCATAAAGCTTCAACAGGTCGCGGAACTTCTGGACAGGAGCCGAATCGCCCTCGCTGAAGTTACCCGATACGAAGCCCTGGGTCTTGATGATGATATTCTCTACCAGGGCATGATCCTGCTCTGGTGTAGAAGTCTTCTTGATTTCATCAGCCTCAGCCACGAGGTCTCTGCCCCACTTGTGCTCCTTAGAGAACTCAGCCCAATCCTCACGAGCGCCTTCACGCTGCAGGATATAGATATCAAAGTAAGCAAACTCGCCCCAGTTCATATAGAGGTTGTTGGCTCCGTTAGGATTGTCGTGCGACAAATCTGTACGTGCCCAGTCTAATACCGGCATAAAGTTGTAGCAGATGCACTTGATGCCTTCCTCGCCCAGGTTGCGGAGACTCTGCTTATAGACCTCAATCTGATGATCACGGTCAGGACCGCCATATTTCAGGGTTTCAACCACAGGCAAAGACTCTACCACGCTCCATTTCATACCATAAGACTCGATGTACTCCTTGAGTTCATGAATCTTCTCGCGTGTCCAAACCTCGCCCAGAGGAACATCGTGCAATGCGGTAACGATGCCCTCTACACCTATTTGCTTCAACTGTGCAAGTGTAATCTTATCCTTCTTGCCAAACCAGCGCCATGTTCTTTCCATATATATTATATAATGTATAAGTTTAAAAATGAATTATCTTGCAGAAACATATTTATGCAATGTCGCTCTTACAGCACCCTTACCTGCAAAGAGTTCCTTCACCATGCCCTCAATCTGCTCGCCGAAGCCAGCCTCATAGAGATCGAGACCGAACACATCCTCGCGACTATAGAGGTTCTTGAGGCAAGAGTAGTCCTGATCAGCCTTGCCTACTTCAAGAGGAGCTACGATAGTCTGGAGCTCTGCCAACAATGGGTCAGAAGATGGCTCGAATGGCTTCAGGTTATCATCCAATGCCTTGAGATAACGGGCATAACCTGCCAATACCAAAGGAATCAACACGAGATTGCTCTTATCGAGACCGCGGTCGATATACTTCTTGATAGTCTCACCGAAACGGATAGAGAGTTTCTGGCTGGTATCGGTAGCGATACGCTGAGGAGCATCTGGCATGAACGGGTTAGGCAGACGCTTGTTGATAACGGTGCCGATAAACTCGTATGGGTTCAATACACCTGGATCTGTCACTACTGGCATTGCCTCGATATAACCAATTTTCTGGATGAAGGCACGAAGGTCCTCATCAGCCATCTCGGCAGAAATCAAGGTATAGTCGAGCATGCAGCCATAGATTGACATCGCAGTATGGAGAGGGTTCAGACAGGTGGTTACCTTCATGGTCTCAACCTCATCTACAGTCTTGCGGGATGTATAGAGTGCACCGCCCAACTCCAATGGCGGACGACCGTTGGTATAAGTATCCTCGCAAACGAGATACTGCACTTCCTCGGCATTTACGAAAGGAGCGGTGAAAGTATGCTTCTCGGTGATAATCGTATTGTTATCCTCGAAACCATCCTCAACGAGCATCGCCTGTACCTTCTCGTGTGGACGAGGAGTAATCTTATCAATCATAGACCAAGGATAGGTAATCTTGCTGCTGTCATTGATATAATCTACGAAACCAGCCTCTACGATACCATCCTGTGCCCAACGCTCAGCATAAGCCTTTACGCCAGCCTTAACATGGTCGCCATTGTGAGAACAGTTGTCGGTAGACTGAAGAGTAAGTGGCAACTTGCCAGCCTTATAACGCTCATAGAGAAGAGCGGTAAGCTTACCCATAGCAAATACTGCATCAAGACCACGTGCCAAATCGGCATCATTATAAGAATATCCCTTCTCTGTGATGGTGAAAGTTACCATCTGCAAAGTTGGAGCCTGGAAAATCTGAACCAGACGCGCCCAGTCGTCAGCAAACTGCTTATCCGCCTTGAGGCTTTCTGTGATAGATGCGATAACCTTCTTTTCGATAGTACCATTAGACTGGAGGCTTACGAGAAGCGAGAGATTATTGTAAGGACGATAAGCCTTATCGATAATTTCGTAGTCGAAGCTTTCTGCCACGATTACACCACGATCGTACTTGCCGGTGTTAAGTGCATCGTTGAGGATGGCTGCTGGGAAAGCACGGAAGATGTTACCTGCGCCGAAGTGAACCCAAGTAGGCTCGTCGTGAGTCTTCTTAGCTACGGCTGCGATGTCATACTTAGGAAGCTCATAACCCTTAGCTTCCCATTCTGCAGCATTAAAGCTGCGAGAAAGAATTTCGTTCAGTTTCATGATTTACGTTTTTTTGATTGTTCCATGTATGCGCCTATCTTTCCGAATAGGCGTGGCAAAAGTACAAAGAAAAATCGAAAACCGCTCATTTTTAGAGAACTAATTTCAAAAATTGAACGATTAACAAATACTTTTGAACAATATGGTAAGACCAGGAAAAGAAAATGTTACGATTCCTCCAGCGATTTGATCTGCTTCTTCGGCGTTACGCCGAGACCTTTCAAGCTTTCCACCCTTCTCATCACATTGCCGGTGCCGTCATAGAGTTGCTTCTTTGCCTTATCAAAAGTACCCGAAAGACGGGTTATCAGATCACCCACACTCATAAAGGTATCTTCGAAGCCAGCCACCTTATCATACAGGTCAGCAGCCGTCTTCACGATTTTCTCCACATTCTTGTTCTGCCGGTCATACTGCCAGAGATTATAGGCAAGCTGGAGTGCCATGAGCAGATTGCTTGGTGAGATGATAATAATCTTCTTCTGATAAGCATAACGGCTGAGATCCGGCTGCTGCTTCATCGCTGCGATATAGCTGGTCTCGTTAGGGATGAACATCAGTACGAAGCCGATGGCATCATCCACCAGTTTGGAATAGTCTTTGGCTGCCAGTTCATCGATGTGCTTTCGTACGCTCAGCGCATGTGCCTTCATCAGGCGTTCCTGTTCAGCCTCATCTTCAGCTGCCAGAGCATCGGAATAGGCGGTAAGCGAAACCTTGGAATCGATGACCACACTTCTGCCTTCCGGGAATCGGACGATGACATCCGGACGATAGTTCTTTCCCTCTTCATCTTTCGTATTCTCCTGAATGAAGAATTCCTCATCTTTACGAAGTCCGCTGTTCTCCAGGATGGTTTCCAGCACCATCTCACCCCAGTCGCCCTGCATCTTACTGTCGCCCTTCAATGCCTTGGTCAGGTTGGCAGCATCGGAGCCAATCTTCTCGGTCTGCTCCTTCAGGTTCAGTACAGCCTGCTGCTGTTCCTGCTGGAAGAGTTTCATCGTTGCCTCGAAGGTGTTCTGCAGTTCCTTCTTGTTCACCTCGTTCTGGGTTTTGCTCTCCTCTACCGATTTCTTGAAATCAGCAAACTGTTCCTTGATAGGTTTCAGGAGTTCATCCATCTGCAGACGGTTGGTTTCCTGCAGAGCCGACTGCTTGGCAGCCAGCTGCTCAGCCGCCACCTTCTGCTGTTCTATCGTCATTCGCTGCATTTCCTGCTTCAGACTCTCGAGTTTCTGTGCCCACTGCTGGTCGCTTTCCGCTCTGAGTTTCGCCGCATACAGCCGCTCGTTCTCCATTTGAGATTTCATTGATTGAACCTCAGAAGCATGATGCAGTTTTATCTGTTCGATGTTAGCCGCCAGCACTTGAGCCTTCGCTACGAGCTGGGTTTTCTCCTCTCCCGCACTTTTTGCTTCCATCAGTTTCCCCACGAAGAATCCGATGGCAAGCCCTATGATGATTCCAATTACTATTTCCATTTATCCTTGTTTTGAATGATTCTGTAAATCTGCAAAAATTATGATTTGCAAAAGTAATCATTTCAAGACATAACACCAAACATCATGGGGGATTCTTGTAGATATTTAACTCTTCAGCATTTAACTATGCAAACAAAAAGAGCGCACCACTATTGGCACGCTCTTTTCTTTAAATCATCTTAAATATACATTATCTGTTGGCAGTAGGCCACTGATAAGTATCAGTGCAATGGATATCAGCACTCTGGTCGGCAATCATCAATTTGAAGTCGCCTTCCTCCAATCTCCATTTGCCATTCCAACCTACGAAGGCCAAATCGTCTGCCTTTAATTCAAATGTCATGGTCTTGGTCTCACCAGGCTGAAGTTCCACCTTGTCGAAGGCACGGAGACGACGGCCATCAGGCACCATACTAGCGATGAGATCGCTGCTGAACAGGAGGACACTCTCCTTGCCTGCCACCTTTCCCGTATTCTTCACATCCACGCTCACCTTGATGATGTCGCCGTGGCGGAAATCAGACTGAGAAACCTCCAGGTTGCTATATTTGTAAGTGGTATAACTCAAACCATATCCGAAGCCCCACTGCTGGGTAATCTTCGCATTGTAGTCGTAAGCACCTTCCATCGTACCCACCTCCTCACTCTTCTTGAAGTCATAGTTGGCGAGCGAATTGATTTCCTTAGGATAGGTGTAAGGCATCTTGCCACTGAAGTTTGACTTGCCCGATACCAGGTTTGCCAAGGCATCACCGCCCATGTTGCCAGGGATAAGGATGTTGATGATGCCCTGTGCCAATGGTTCGATGTCAGCGATGAGACGAGGACGACCTTCATTCAGCACCAAGATGACAGGCTTGCCTGTCTGAGCCAAAGCCTTGACCAGATTGCGCTGGTTCTCTGAGAGCCAAAGGTCGGTCAGGTTGCCTGGAGTCTCTGTATAGGAGTTCTCGCCAATGCAAGCCACGATGACGTCAGCATCCTTTGCTGCATCAACTGCGCCCTGAATCTGAGGTTCGTTCTCCTCCCAGTACTTGCCTTTCTCATTATAGGTAACACCCTGGTTCAAGATGACATTCTCCTTGCCATACTCATTACAGAATGCCTCATAGATGGTATTGTACTTGCCGGCAAACTCATCGGCACGATGACCCTGCCAGGTATAGCTCCATCCACCGTCCAGGCAGCGCATCTGATTGGCATTAGGCCCCGTAAGGAGAATCTTCTTACCATGCTGCAAAGGAAGGATATTACCCTCGTTCTTCAGGAGCACCATACTCTCGGTAGCTCCCTCCAAGGCGAGCTTGGCAAACTCCTCACCACCAAACTTAGGATAATTCTTCAGTTTCTGGGTTGGGTTCTTGAAGAGGTCGAGACGGTACTTCATGCGAAGCACACGGCGACAGGCATCGTCGATGCGACTCATCGGAATCTTACCTTCCTTCACCAATTCTATAAGGTAGCCACAAGCATCGCAAGAATAAGGTTCCATAATCATGTCGATACCGGCATTGATGGCAATGCGGAGCGCATCCTTCTTGTCCTTTGCCACCATCTCACGAGTATAGAGATTGTTGATGTCTGCCCAGTCGGTGATGAGCACACCATCCCATCCAGTCTCTTCCTTCAGCCATCCTGTCAGGATGTCCTTGTTGGCATGCATCGGCATACCATTGACGGAAGCGGAATTCACCATCACGGTCAAGGCTCCAGCCTGCAGACCCGCCAGGAAAGGAGCGAAGTGCTTCTCTCGCAAGTCGGCAGGAGAGATATAGGCTGGCGTACGGTCTTTACCGGTCCAAGGCACACCATAGCCCATGAAGTGCTTCATTGAAGTGGCAATGTGATACTGGTCGATGTTGTTTGGGTCCTCGCCCTGGAAGCCATAGACCATCGCCTTGCCCATCTCTGAACTGAGGTAGCAATCCTCGCCAAAGTTCTCCCAGATGCGAGGCCAACGGGCATCACGACCGAGATCAACGGTAGGACTGTAAGTCCAAGGTATGCTCACCGCACGAGTCTCATAAGCGGTAGCCTCAGCCGAACGGCGAGCTATCTCACGATTGAAGGTGGCAGCCACATTGATGTTCTGCGGGAAGAGGGTTCCGCCCTGTGTATAAGTAGAACCATGGTTCTGGTCGAGACCGAAGACACAAGGGATGCCGATGCGCTTCATCGAAATTTTCTGGATTTGCGCGATGTACTTCTCCCACTGCTTGGCTGTAGGAGCGCAGGTATTTGGAGCGTTGAGGATTGAGCCAATCTTATAGCGGGAAAGGATAGAATCGGTCTTGTGCTCGTCGATATAGAACACACCATTCTTGTCGTTGGCACCAAAGAGGTCGGTCACCAATTCCATCATCTGACCTATCTTTTCCTCCAAGGTGAGTTTCTTCAGGGTTTGTTCTACCTGAGCCTCTATCTTAGGGTCGCTCTTGATAACTGGAACATTGGCACTGGCTGTATAAGCCAATGCCAACATTGAAATAGATAATAATATTTTCTTCATAAATTCAAAGGTTTGACGTTTTATGTTAAAAACGGAAATCTTTCTAATATATTATTCAATAGTTACTTTCTTTACGGTATAACCGTCACCCACGAAGAGGAGACCATTCTGCTCTGTCAAGAGTTGGATAGACAAGTCGGTCAGTTCAAACTCCCATTTAGCAGGTCCATTCACCATGATGTCGCCACGCTCTGGGTCGCCCTTACCAGTAAGGATGTTGTTCCACCAAGCTGTGGCAGCGGTACCCTGACCATTTCCATCTACATAGACACGGAGGATGGTGCCAGCCTTCACCTTTGAGAGGAAGGTATCCTTCAAGGCATCGAATGGTGTACCCCATGTCACGGCAAACTCACCTTCCCAGATGGTGTTCTCCATAGATGGACGTGGCTCTGTAGTTACCTTGATGATTCCGCCAGAGAACTGGTTGCCCTCACCATCTACCAAAGTGATATCATAGTCACCATTCTCCAAACCTGTAGGAGCTGTGAGCTTCAAGGCTGTGTCCTCTTCGAGAACCTCGAAGGCTACTTCCTTGCCACCTACCATTACTTTAGTAACTGTACCGAGATTCTTGCACTTATGGATAGTGGTCTCAGCACCCGGAGCTACCCAAAGCTCGACGGCATTGGTACCCAAGGCTGGGTCATCGGCAGCAGGAGTTACGGTAACTTTCAAGGTGCGGGATGTGCTCTTACCCTTGGTGGTGGTTGCCACAATCTTCAGTTCATGATTACCTACAGGCAAAGTCTGGTCGATAGTATTACCTTCGGCAATCTGAGTGCCGTCGAGCAACCATGTCACAGTGGTGTAGTGAACTGGAGTCACCTTGATTTCCAACTTATACTTAGTCTTGCGGTCTATCTTGGAATCAGCCAAGTCGGTGTTCAAGATACGTGGATTGTCATCTTCGCTGACAGTGAAGTATGGTTCATCGTCAGAAGAGCAAGAAGACAAGGTAGATGTACCAGCCAGTGCGAAACCCACGGCTAAGAGCATCATCATAGCCTTCAAGACTTTTCCCTTATATTGTTTCATTGTCTTATTCATAATTATTTATTCTATTCTATTGTCCTATAAGACTTAACATTTAACACTTAACATTAAACACTACTTGCTATAGCCCTTTCCGAATGGAGGATTGAAGTCTGGCTGAAGGTTTACATCAGCCTTGTCCCACCAGAGGCGCTTGTGCCAGTTGTCGGTACCACCCATACGGTCGATGGCAGCCTTGTAGTTGGCATTGTTGTACTGAGCTTCCAACTCAGGATACTGCAAGCGGACAGGCATTGACCAATCGGAATCCGTATAAGTGAAACCATTCTTGGTCAAGAGATCACGATTCAAGATGGCAGGATAGTCAGAGCGGCGCATGTTAGCCCAACCCTCAGAAGGGTTCATCATGTGGAGAATCCAAGCCTGGGTGTTGATGGTCTCCTTAGGATTGTCACCCAACTTGTTGTTGGCAATGAACTCATTGATCTCATCCTCAGAAATCTTGTTGGACGTGAGATAATAGTTGTTGAGCAACTCCATGCTGGCACGAACACCAGCCTCGTAGTGACTTTCTGCATCACCACCACCTACATTCCAACCCTTGGTTGCAGCCTCAGCCTTGAGAAACTCAACCTCAGCATAGCTCATCAAGTCGCCAGGGCAAGAAGGCATCTCGAAGTCGATGTTCAGGCAAGGACGACTAGCTCGGGCTATATAATCAGAGCTGGCATAAGTGTTCTCGTCTATCTCTGCATACTTCTTCAAAGTAGGAAGGTCATCCACCGTAGGTGTATTCATCCAGTCTGTGTACCAGGCTGCACCAGGGTTGCAAGGCTCCTCACCGAGGTTCTTGCTCTGGAAGTAAGCCAGGAAATCATCGGTCAAGTCGATGTTCTGCTCCTTATCTGGCTTCACCTGACTACGCTTGATATTGTAGTAGTGACGGCAGATGCGATAGAGACGAGGGTCGTTGGTATTCTGCAACTGATAGAACAAGGTAGAGCATACCATGGTAGGCGATGTGGCATCCTGACCATAGAGAATCTCTCCCAAGGCATTGGTACGGAAATCGTAATCGTTGGCTCCATCATAATAGGTAAATGGAGCATCAGCATACTTGATATAAGCATCATCTGCTGCACTGGCGATAGCACCGGCAGCCACAGCCTTCTCAAACTCCTCCTTTGCCTTCTGTGGATTAACATCGGAAATGCGCATGGCATAGCGCATACGGAGTGCATTGGCATACTTCTTCCACTGAGCTACATCACCACCCATGCTGGTGACATCACCAGAAATGTGGTCGGTACCTGTGCCAAGCTGCTTCTCGCAAGCGTCAAGTTCATCAAAGAACCAGCTGTAGAGTTCCTCTACGGTATCATACTTAGGGGTGGAGATACCTGAGATATAACCCAGACCTGCCTCCGAACAAGGCACGTCACCGTAGGTATCTGCCAAAACTGCCGTGAGATAGACACGGTGGATACGAAGTGCCGCATTCAAGTTTGCCTTGTCAGCAGAATTGTGGATGGCATCCACAAGGTTCTTGATACTGATTTCATAATAGCGGTCCCAAACTCGACGGGACATATCATCTTCTCTGAAATTAGAACCAGCGTAATTGGTTACATTCCAACCACCAGCAAAATACTGTGGAAAACCAGATATATAGTTACGGTAGGTATCCATCAGACTGAAGTCACCGTAAGTCTGCAACAAAGCTGTTGTCAACTGTGCGTTAGGGTCGAGCTCGTTCACCTTGGTCTTGTCGGTATTGATGTTGCTCAAGGTATCATCAGAGCAAGAAGTCATCGCAGCGCCGGTTGCCATCAGGGCGAAAGCCATCATCAGGCTGCTCTTACCTATATATTTCTTGATTATATTGTTCATTTTCTTACCTTATTATATATTAGAACTCTTCTAAAGAAATTGATTCATATTTTCGAGACTAGAACTTCACGTTCACGTTCAAACCATAACTCTTGCGAGATGGCAGGGAACCATATTCCAGACCGAGACCTGAGGTGTTGTAGCTGGAGTCTGGGTCGATGTTAGGAATGTTCTTCCAAACAATGAATGGGTTACGAGCCACGAAGGATACGGTCAAGCCCTTGACATACTTGCCCAGGATGCTCTCTGGGAAGGTATAGCCGAAAGTAATCTCACGACACTTCACGTAAGAATTGTCGTAAACGAAGGCACTCTGCACGCCATTTGCCACATGCTTCCAGTAATCTTCAGGGTTCACGGCGATGTCGTTCTTGCGATAAGTACCGTCGCCATTGTCGATGACACCCTCTACGACAAATCCCTTGCAGTTACCAGTCTCACGCCATGCGGCAAGGTCCATACCCGAAGCCTTGCGAGCCTCCTCGGAAGTGTACCACTCCTCACGGCCTGCCAATGTTCCCTTTGCCTTACCTGTCTGGTATGCAGAACGCATGGACATAGAGTAGATGTCGGCACCTACCTTCACATCGAAGGATGCAGAGAGGCGGAAGTTCTTGTAGCTGAAGGTTGAGTAGAAACCACCTGTCCAGTCCCAAGTAGAATTGCCGATGGTCTTGACCTTCTGGTCAATCTTTGGAAGACCAGTAGCTGCATCGACAACCACCTGACCCTTGTCGTTGTAGAGGAAGTCGTGTCCACGGATAGCTCCATAGTTCTCACCTACCTTGGCACCTACAGAAACACCGCACCAGGTTGCCTTCGCCAACTCGAAGTAGTCCATGCCATCGATGAGCGACTTCACCTTGTTGGTATTCTTCGAGAAGTTGACACCCAAGTCCCAAGCGAAGTCCTTGATCTGCAAGGCACGGGCATTGAGGGCAATCTCGACACCCTGGTTCTGAATCTCACCGGCATTGATGAGGCGGTAAGCATAGCCAGAGGTGGTGGTTGAAGCCAAACTCAAAATCTGGTCCTTGGAGTTCTGGTTGTAATAGGTGGCATCCAAGCCCAAGCGTCCGTTGAGGAACTTCATCTCCAAACCTACCTCGTAAGAACCTGTCATAGTAGGCTTCAAATCCTTGTTCGGCTGTGTTGAGTTGGCTATCATACCGATGGTATAACCCGAGTAGCTGTACTTGCCCGTGGTATAGTTGAGTGCCAACAGGTATGGATCGGTATCGCTACCTACCTTTGCCCAAGATGCGCGAATCTTACCATAATTGATGAACTTCTTGTTCTTGATAAACTCAGAGAAAACCAAACTACCCGATACAGATGGATATACGTATGTATTATTATTTGTAGGGAGCGTAGACGACTTATCGCCACGGAGGGTTCCCTCCAAATAGTAAGTATGCTTGTAGCCAAGGCTTGCGCTGGCATAGAGAGAGCTGATCTGTTTCTTGTACATGCTCTCACGAGTGTTCTGTTCCTGATAGTTCATGATATTCTGGATGCCATCCATCTGCTGGTTGAGACCGACGTTGGTAGTGGTCTTGTTGTTCACCTTGAAGATGTTACCACCAGCGGTAGCGTTGACATCGAAGTCGCCCCATGAGTTGTTGTAGAGGGCAAGTATCTCGGCGTTGAGTGTGCGGTTGTTGAAGATTTGGTCGGTAAGCTTTCCGGCAGGAGTTCCTGGAGTTGTCTTGGCGATGAATTCCTGGAAGTTCATGCTGTTGATGTCGGTACCGATAGTACCCTGCAACTTGAGGTGCTTGTTGATGTTCCAGATTGCCTTACCCGTAAAACGGAACACGTCCTTGTCGGATGTATTGCTGTTCTTATAGAGATCCCAGTATGGGTTCTTGTTATACTGATCGTTACCATTCCAGTTGGAGTAGTTGCCGTCGGCATCCTCATAGTGCTTCAGCCAAGCCTGGTCGTAGGTACCCGCCAGGGTCATGAGGTTCTTACCCACGTTGCTCTGAGAGTCACCAAGGGCAGGACGGTTCTTTACCTTCTCACGAGTATAGTTGGCGGTGAAGTCGAAGTCAACAGGACCTGCAGAGGTATTCACACGGAGGTTGAAGTTGTCACGACTCATATTGGTATTTGGCAAGATATCCTTATTGCGCATATCGGTAACAGAGAAACGCATACCCGTCTTACCGGAATTAACTGAGAGGATGGCAGAGTTCTGGGTGGTGAAACCTGTGCGGAAGAAATCAGAAGCATTGTTAGGATGCATCATGAATGGACGTTCTTCGCCATCGAAATATTTGAACATGAAGTCATCGGCCTTAGGTCCCCAACTTGAGTTCGTACCAGAAGTGCTGGATGTAGGAAGCTCGCCATTGTAGCCAGCACCATATATCTCCTGGATGTCGTCCCATTTAGCCAACTGGGTATCGATAGTATAAGAACCATTGTACTCCACGGAAATTCTATCCTTCTCAGCCTTCTTGGTCGTAATCAAGATAACACCATGAGAAGCACGGCTACCATAGAGGGCAGAGGCAGCAGGACCTTTCAATACGGTCATCGTCTCGATGTCATCAGGATTGATGGCAGAGATACCATCACCGAGGTCATAACCACCAGCTTCACCAGCACTGCCAAAGTTGGTATTATCCAAAGGCACACCATCCACCACGTAGAGAGGCTGGTTATTGCCTGCCATTTCTGTATTACCACGAAGAAGCACGCGGGTAGAACCAGAAGCACCGCCAGCGGTGTTCTGCACAACGAGACCAGCCACCTTACCTGAAAGAGAGTTGATGACGTTGGTTTCCTTCGCCTTGGTGAGTTCCTCACCTTTAACCTCCTCCAAGCCATAGCCCAAAGCCTTGCGGTCGCGCTTGATACCAAGAGCGGTAACAACGACCTCATTCAAGGCCTTACCATCCTCTTGCATCGTGATTTTCATGCCATTAGCAGCTTTCACGGTCATTGTCTTGTAACCGATGTAGCTCACTTCGAGCGTTGCTCCAGGCTTGCAGTTCAACGTAAAGTTACCATCTATATCGGTAACGGCACCGTTGGTTGTACCAGCCACCTTCACGCTAGCGCCAATCAAGGTTTCGCCAGTGGCATCCACCACTGTACCCTTGATGCCTTGGTTCTGCTGAACGCTCATCGCTGCATTGTTCATCTGGGCAGCGAGAATGGCAGAAGCAGGCATCCACATCAAACCTGCACCAAGCAGGCCGAGAAACATAGTTTTCTTTCTCATAATTGATATTTTTGTTTTTAGTTTAACATTATTCTTTCCCAAAGATTCCTTCGAGAATCCAAGGAGCATTCACCTTCATACTCTTGAAACGGTCGAAGATGCCATACTTCTCAGAGCCGTTGCCGAAGTGGTTGTTGTCCCAAACGAAAGTAGAGAAGCCTCGTTTGCGAGCCTCCGTAGTCAAGAACTTACAGTAGTAGGTCATGTTTTCATGCACTTTCTCTGAGTTAGACTTATAGTGATCGGTTACTCCCCACTCTCCTATTACGATACCCAGTCCTTTGTTGCTCCAGGTATTCACCGCCTTGTCGAAGAAATCCGTCATCGTCTTCTCGTTTTCAGCAGGTATCTTGCCAGCATCCTTGTAGGCATCACCCCAGTAATCGTAGGTGCAATCGCCAGCGTAGCTCCATGGCTGATAATAGTGAAATTCCACACTCATATAGTTGTTGCCATTGCCTTCGGCATCCTTCGGAATGATGAAATCTCCATTCTCTATGCCAAACCATGGGTTACAAACGTAAGTCTGTAAGATGAGGTGGCGCTTGGCATTGTTGCCGCCTGTGGCACGAACCATATCCACGAATATCTGATTGTAAGCATTCTGCACTTCGAGGTTCTCGGCAGTAGGTTTGCCCCAGTTATCTTTGATATGCACTTCGTTAGTTCCTGCGAAAGCAAGACGATAATCATAATTGGCAAACTCAGAGGCGATATTCATCCAGAGGAGTGCAAGCTTCTGGCAGTTTTCTTCCTTATATTGATAGGTAGGACGACCTTCGAGCCATTTTTCATGATGCACATTGATGATAACCTTCAAACCGTTGTCAAGGCACCAGCCCACCACCTCCTTGATGCGGGCAATCCAAGCCTTGTCGATGCTCATCGCCTGAGCGTTGGTAATGTGGCACTGCCAACGGATTGGAATACGGATGGCATTGAAACCTGCCTTCTTCACGGCTTGTATCATCTTCTTGGTAACAACGGGACTGCCCCAGGCTGTCTCTGCATGGATAGAACCATCAGGGTTGCCGATCTGCATCGACTCACCATCCTGTCCAGGAGCTGAGCACTCGAATGCGTTGCCAAGATTCCACCCCACAACATCTTTATTCCATTGCTGGGCAGTAGGTATGGATTCGCCTACACCTTCAGAACTGCCGGATGAGGGCAACGTACTTGCTTCGCATGAGAAACATGTGAAGACGCCTATTAAAAAGAGGCTAATTTTCAAAAAGTTCCTTTTCATTTTTATGTTTATATTGTTATTGTTTCGTTTTTTAAATAACTGTTTGACTTACTTAACAGAATCTGGTTGCAAAGATAAAGAAAAGGAACTTCCAGAGGGTTAGATAACAAACAAAAAAAGGTTTCAATTCAGACATATCGTCTAAACAGAAACCTTTTCTTTGAATTTAAAACTCTAATTTACAGATACTTACTTGGAGAAACCCCAAAGTGTTTTTTAAATACAGTACTAAAGTACTTCACATTTACAAAACCGGCTTTCACAGATACATCCAGCACACTATCCCCCTGTTTCAGGAAGATTGCAGCCTGCTCCAGACGTATCAAACGCATAAAATCCTGCGGACTTTGGCCCGTAAGAGTCTTCAGCCTACCATAGAAAAGCGTTCTGCTCATCGCCATCTCTCTACAGAGTCGGTCGATATTAAAATCTGTGTCGCTCAGATGAGCCAACACCAAACGGGTAGCTTTATCTACAAAAGCCTGGTCTTGTGGATTCAGAACAGCTTCTGCCACATTTTCGAATGTCTGGTCTTGCTTATTCAAGACAGTATCATCCTTTTTCTCTTCAGAAGTTCCAGTAGGTTCCAAGTGTTCATAGGAAGAATCAGAACCCACAATCTGCTCGGAAGAAGCAGAATCAGAAGCAACCTCTCCTCTAACAAGAGCAAGGCTTCTGTCCATATAATACTGACTCAACCGGCGACGATTCTTCAAAATACTGGCAACCTTACTCGCAAGAATAGCAGTATCGAATGGCTTGGCTATATAGTCATCAGCACCAAGTCCGAGTCCCTCTATCATAAAGTCACGACCAGCCTTAGCAGTCAGCAGGATAACAGGCAGCCATGATGTTTCCTTATTTTCCTTGATGCTGCGGCAGAACTCATCTCCGTGCATTCCCGGCATCATGACATCTGAAACAACGATATCACATACCCCGCCCTCTTTCAAATATTTCAGGGCAGCCTCTGCACTCTCCACATCAACTACTTGATAAGAATCACCAAAAGTCATTCTGATATATTTGCGAAGATCTTCATTGTCATCGACAAAAAGAAGTGTATCCGTTGAAACATCAGCATCCTGCTGAACCGCAGAAGACACAGTCTGGCAAGTTTCATCATGCTTATCTTCAGCTAAAGAAGATTCAGTTGCAACATTTTTCTTTTCTCCAACAAGCCGGACAGAAGAATCTGTTACATGACCTAATGGCATCTTTACACAGAAAGTAGTACCCTTTCCTTCCTCACTTACGAAACTAAGCTTTCCTCCTAATTTCTCTACAAGCTTTCGTGTAAGCATCAGTCCTAATCCACTTCCCATTTCCTGAGAATTTATCGCATTAGAAGCCCTGAAGAAGGTCTTGAAGATACTCTTAATTTCGGCCTTTGGAATACCTATACCTGTATCACAAACATGAATCATAGCCATCTTACCTTCAACAGAAGCCGACAACGTAACCTTTCCACCTTGAGGTGTATATTTGATAGCATTCGAGAGAAGATTTTCCAATATCAGATCCATCATTTTGACATCAGAATGAATCTGTTGCTGCGGACACGTTTCAATACTCAGTTGAATATGCTTCTCCTGAGCTGCCAATACAAACTTTTCCAACTGCACACGTAAAAGCATCGGCAATTCTATATCTTGCAGGCGAACCTGTTCGGCAGACTGCTCTACCTTTTGGAAGTCAAGCAATTCTGTAACCATCTTCAATAGTTTGTTGCCGTTGCGATGCGCCATATCCAAGAATCCACGGCTTTTCTCACTCAAGCTGGAATCATTAGCCAGATTATCAAGAGGAGCCAACACGAGACTCAAAGGAGTACGTATGTTATGGGCAGTATTAACGAAGAAATTGATTTTCTCATCATAATACTTTCGCTGTAAGCGCTCTTTGTAATACTGCCAGACAAAATATAAGATGGCAGCAAAAATACAGAGATAGATAATCCATGCCCACCAGGTATTCCACCAAGGTTGGGCTATATGAATCTCCAAAGTTGTTTCTCCCAATTCTCTACCATTACTTCTGCAGATAGCCTTTACATGAAGCACATAGCTGCCCGAAGGCAAATTTACAAATCGTGCCAACTGATTAGAAGATGGTTTACTCCAATTACGGTCGTATCCTTCCAAATAATATTGATATTGAATATCATACTGGTATTGATAATTGATACTCTCGAAAGAAACAACCAGCGTATTCTCTTTATGGCTAAGTTTCAATTTGCCTTCCTTCAACATTTCAAAGAGACATTCATTCCAGTAATCGGAACGTTCGACACCTTCAACCTCAACATTATGAATACGAAGTGGAGCGGCATAATTCAAACCTTTGGCAAACATAGGAGTCAAAGCGACAACTCCATCGTTGCTGCCAAAAAGCACCCTGCCATCTGAAGTACACGCAACAGACATTCGGTTATACTCACGTTCCATTCCCTTAAAGATGTTGAGGTTTACTATCTTACCCTGTTTCATGAACGCCAATCCTTTATCCGTACTGATCCACAAATTGCCATTAATACCTCTTATAAGTCCATAAACTGTATTAGAAGGCAAAGCGTCCTGATTAGTATAACGCTTAAACTTCTTTGTCAGGAAATCATAATCATAGAGTCCTCCTCCATCCGTTCCAATCCAGATATGACGGGAATCCTGAAAAGCCATACTGTTGACAAACAAATTAATGTCTTTTTCGGGATACTGTTCAGGATAAAAGAAACGACGAGGATGCAAAGGTTCACGCTTATCAATCAAATAGCCTCCATGCGAAGTTCCTACAGCAATAAAACGCTTATCCAGTGATTCCGTGATGCATTGCACTTCGTTGACAGGCAGATAGAATACCGACTTTCCCGTTCCATTCAAATTATATTTATCTGAAGGGAAACAAGCCATATCTCCATCCAAACATCCCACCCAAATATTACCATCGCTATCAGTAAAAAGACTGAATACGTAATCACTCTTCAACATTCCTGTTTCCACAGAATAAGCAGGCATACTAGTGCCATCAGCATGAACCTGATATACACCATTACCATAGGTACCAACCAGAATTCTGCCGTCTACAGTCTGACAAATCGTAAGCGCCACTTTATTATATAATCCATGATGCCAAAGACGAGTCTGCGCATCATAAACACTTACTCCTTTATCTGTGGCATACCATATTTTCCCATCACGGCTTTGGAAAACATCGTTCACACAATTATCTATCAGTGATTGATTGTTGAGATATTCATGTGTGATATATTCCAAAGTATGTTTCATCGGTATTGCCAAATCTACTCCTCCCGAGTAAGAGCCTGTCCACAAATCGCCAAAACGATCGCAGCACAAGGTATATAATCCATTACCATTCAACACATTACCAGGACGTCCATCTGTATCAAGCAAGAGCTTGGTTTGTTTATCCGAACTGTCATAAGCATATATTCCAGCTCCATCTACAGCCATCAGAAGAGTCTGCTTATCATATAAAATGATTGAACGTACTGGAATTTTAGGAATGTTTTGCAAAGATTGGAAATCAGCAGATTTTATCAGCTTCCAAGTACGATCATCCACCACTTTAACTCCTTCGTGAAAAGTACCCAGCCAGATACGATGTCCCACAATATCATGATAAGAGGATACTACAGAACTGCCACTAATCTTCTTTTCTAACTTCCGGGCAGACATCGAATAGCAATAAACATCTTTAAAAGTTCCTATCAAAAGTTTCTGACCTATAAATTGGATATGATTAATATAGGTATTTTTCAATACAAACCTACCCTTAGCTGTCTCCCGAACGATCTCCTTTCCATCAGTAGCTGCTGATAAGCAATAAATGCCTCTATCCATAGCTAACCAGAAATTGCCCTTTCCGTCTACCAACAGTTCGTTCAACACGATACTTCCACCTAAAATATTCTGAAGATTACATTTCAAGACAAATGCATCTTTCCTCTTATCATATATATACACCTTTCCCTTGTTGTCGTAGGCGTAAATCAGATGTTGCGCATCCTTAGTCAGTTTAATACTTCTACCACTAGCATCACTATACGGCATCTCTGTGTATAAAGTATAATTGGTTACCTGTTGCCCATTATATCGGTCAACTCCACGCTTAGTACTTATCCACATGGCACCATCCTCTGCCTCGACAATAGAATAAACTCGAGGGCTGGAAAGACCATTGTCTGTATTGAGATTGGAAAGCATGAACATATTTCTGGAAACATGCGCATATGCCTGAAGAGCCGATGCCAACAGCAGTAATATAATGAGAGTATAGGATTTATATCGTTTCATAATTCATTCATTGATCTTATTTGGAGACAAAGATAATACAAAAAAATGAAAAACAAATAGAATAATGAGATAAAATGAAAAAAATCTATTATCTTTGCAAGATATTAATATAAAGATATAGACTATGATCAAAAGATTATTATCCTTTCTAGACGCATCGCCAGTGAATTTCCTGGCAGTAAAGAATATCTCCGAGGAATTGGAGAAGAACGGGTTCCGCCGTATGAATCCACAGGAGCCTTTGGGCAAGATTGAAGCGGGTGAAAAGTTCTTCGTTACCAAGAACGACTCTTCCATCTACGCCTTCCAAATCGGAAAGAAACCTTTGGCAGATGCCGGTTTCCACATGATCTGCGCCCACTGCGATTCGCCTACCTTCCGCATCAAGCCAAATGCCGAGATGCTTTGCGAGGGCGGTATCGTAAAACTGAATACTGAGGTTTATGGTGGTCCTATCATGTCAACCTGGTTCGACCGTCCGCTCACCTTGGCAGGTAGAGTTATCGTGAAGGGCGAGAATGCGATGAATCCCCAGACGCTCCTTCTTCATGTGAAGCGCCCATTGCTGCAGATCAGCAATCTCGCTATCCACTTCAACCGTCAGGTGAATGATGGTGTGAAGTTAAGCAAGCAGAAGGATGTACTCCCTATCCTCGGCATCATCAATGATGAACTGGAGAAGGGTAACCTCCTGATGAATGTGATAACCGACGAACTGAATATCCTGAAAGAGGATGTTCTTGATTTCGATCTCTACCTGGCTGATGCCACTCCAGCCTGCACCTTCGGTGTACACGATGAGTTTATCTCTTCAGGCAGACTTGATGACCTGTCTATGTGCTGGGCTGGTGTAGAGGCGATGATTGCAGCAGATGCCAATGATACCACCCAGGTTCTTGCCATCTTCGATAATGAAGAGACAGGGTCCCAGACCAAACAGGGAGCCGGAAGTCCATTCCTTTCATATATGCTCCATCGCATTGCCCTGGCACAGAGCCATACAGAAGAGGCTTATTATCAGGCAGTAGAGCGTGCCTTCATGATTTCAGCCGATAATGCGCATGCCTGGCATCCTAACTATAGCGAGAAGTTCGACCCTACGAATCATCCTAAGTTGGGCGGTGGTCCGGTCATCAAGTTCAATGCAGCCCAGAAGTATGCGAGCGATGCTGTATCAGCAGCCATCTTCGCCAACATCTGCGATGCAGCCAGTGTACCATGCCAGCGTTTCGTAAACCACAGCGATGTAGCCGGTGGCAGCACCTTGGGCAACATCCTCGCCTCTTCCATCCCATTGAAGGGTGTGGATATGGGCAATGCCATCCTCGCTATGCACAGCTGCCGCGAAACCGGTAGTGTTATCGACCACGAATATTGCGTGAAGGCTTTCACCAAGTTCTATCAGTTGTAAGCAATCCCGATTTATCTCTTCACTCTTCACCTTCTCGCCCGTAACCCCTCTGCTTATCGGGGTTTCGGGAGGTGAAGAGTTTTCTTTATCTCTTCACCCACTCTTCACCCCTCTTCACCCATTTATCTTTTTTCTCATTAAAAATTATTTAAAAATCAGTTTCTCCATTCTATCAGCCAGGAAAAGAGGGATGTTGATAAAGGAATCATCCCTCTTGAGATTAAGCATCGAATATCTGATGCGCAAACCAGGTGAGTACCTTTTGTTATACTCTATCAAACTACGCCCCGTGACACTGGTACCCGACTTCACTTCCACCGGAATAACTTCCAAACCACGCTGAACAATAAATTCCACTTCTGCTTTATTACCCGAAGCCCAATAATGGGAACAATTAACGCCATTAGCCACTAGACTCTGAAGAATATAATTCTCTGCCAAAGCGCCCTTATATTCTTTAAATATAGGATTATCAACCAGATAAGCCTCAGGACTCAAATCAGCAAGCACTCTCAATAATCCCACATCAAGACTATAAATCTTGAAGATGCTCAAACCTTCATACGATTTCAAAGGAACTTGCGGAGTAGAGCACAAGCTTACCTTATATATCAATCCCGCATTTTTAAGCCATGTAAGAGCATCCTCATATTCCCTCGCTCTTGCACCAGAACGAACCAGCTGATAAACAAACTTTCTATTTTCCTTAGCCAACTGTGACGGCAAAGACTTCCAAACATGCGAAATCCTATTAGCCAGTAAAGGCGTAGCATGTTTCACAAAGTCCAAGGAATAATCTTGCAAGATATTACGTAGAGTTGTTTCCACGCCACTCAGATCCTTTTCTATCATCTTCATTGCCGCAGCTGGCATTCCACCAGATATACGATAGGCAGTAAATGCCTGAGAAAGTCTATCAAAAAAAACGTCAGGAAGAGGTTCCAAGCTATCTATTGACATATAATACTCATTGGCGGAATTAAAATTCGCCTAAAAATTAGTATCTTTTATGGAGAA
>ENA-OPDW01000733-OPDW01000733.1-human-gut-metagenome-genome-assembly--contig:-NODE-733-length-23302-cov-3.776573_pt1 | contig 23302 bp, 18 predicted proteins | sample MGYA00241264_ERZ501508 | MGnify/ENA primary metagenome ERZ501508 (study PRJEB25962, sample SAMEA2042575) | human gut metagenome | biome: human gut; feature: human-associated habitat; material: faeces...
TGAAGTATTGAATTTTCAAGGTGCGAAGCCCATTTTAGGTATGGGAAGTCTTAGTTACTAAAAAACAAATTCCGGGGAAGCAATATCAGCGATTCAAAATATCAAATCATGTCAGAGAGATTTTCTGATTTCGTTGATGTCATTGCGGATTGGTTGCTAGATGATGGGAAAATTTTGCGTGAATTTTTGACTCCGAACGAATACAGCAAAGTGGAAGATAAATTGAAATCACTTTATAGTGAATTAATCCTATTAGATACAGATAATAAACTCAAACTTCGCACCCCATTTTAGGCGTAAAAGTGCCCACTAACCCCTCGAAATCGAGGAAACGCTTCATGTCAGCAGGCAAACCCGCGAGGAAATCCACAACGAGTGCGCAAATTTCCTCTTTCCTGGTAATAAATCCCTCCAGCAGTTTTTCGAGAAAAAGTTGCAATTTTTCAAAAGCGGAGGCGAAGGAGATATCCGCTATCTCATCCGCTGCCAGGCAAAACAGCGGCCCGGACGAACGCAGGTCGCTGTCCTCCCGGACACCGACCGCCAGGAACATATATCGCGTAAATACAATGGCGGTCTGCGCGCACATGGCATCGTAGGACAGTGAACGGCATTCCTTCGTCAGTCTCAGGACGGACTTGCAGGTCTTGAAGAACACCTCAATATCCCACCGCTTTCCGTAAAGCTGGATGATCTCGTCCTCGGTCAGGGAGGTATCGGTACTCAGCAGCACAAGGTAGTCCTTACGGTTGCTGCGGTTACGCACGAAAACCAGTTTCGCGGCAATGGTTGCGGCATCTTCTCCGCAAATCTCTACCGGCACACTCAGAAGGTACCGGGAGCGGCCGCGTCTGTGTTTGCAGTGGCTGAAAATATCCATGCACGAACACATCTGCCCCTGAAAACAGTAGTGGATCCTGCTGCTCTTTTTCACCATGGCAACCACATCCAGTCCCAGTTCCTTCATGGAGCGGATCACCTTCGGTGAGGAAAACCAGCTGTCGAACAGCACATAATTCGCCCGGATTCCGGCTTTCATTGCGTCAGAAATCAGCTCTGGAATTACCTCAGTTGCCTTTTTCGTGGCAAATTTCCGAGCTTTTGCACCATTGGAGTTTGGCTCAACATCACAGCTTTCGTTGATGCGACTACTTTCCTTTTCTGAGGACAGAAGGCAGGAATTGACCGGCAGGAAGGTCACACCGTCAGACCATCCCAGGGTCAGCATACGGAAGCCACGGGTAAAGCGGTGGCTGGCATGGTCATAGACCTTCGCCAACAGTTCGGCCTTTTTGGCACCTTTGCGCTCGTAAATGGAATCATCCACGACGAACGCGTTCCTCCGATTCTCTGAAGTAAGCGGCTCGATGGTGTCGGTAATAATGCTGGCAGACAGAAGGGTCGTAAAACGCTTCCAGTCGATGTGTGTAGAATTTTTCAGACGGTAAACCGTATCCTTCCTAAACTCCGGTGCCTTCTCCGACTGCATATCCAGAAACATGCTGCGGTTTCGGAAGACCAGGCAAAACAGGTACTGTATCAGTGTAACAACAGAAAACCCCTGCTCTTTGTAAGCGTTGCACTTTTTCAAAATGCCGCTGATCTGATACCGCCTGAAAAATTTCTGGATTCTGGAAGAAAAACGCTTTTCATTTTCAACATCAAATGCTATACTGTTCATAGTGCAGACCCCTTGTATGTGTTTGGTGTTGTGTAGCGATTACATTATACCATACATTGGGTCTGCACTGCTTTTTTATTTCGGATTTTTGATCGGATTTTTGATTAAAAAGTTGGAATTTCTAGGGGTGCGAAGTTTGAGTAATAAAGTTGATATCTTTTACCACGATAAACTACTACGTCAACACTCGATAGGCCAACGTGCGTCAGCACTTATCCTATTCATTTTAACACATAATGATACGGATGTTATCATCATAGATCAGCCAGAAGATGATTTGGATAACAAGGTAATATATGATGAAGTACTGAAGGTCATTCGCGCTATGAAAATGAATACACAATTCATTTTTGCTACGCACAATGCCAATATTCCTGTTCTTGGTGATGCTGAGATGATTTTAGCAGCCGATAGTGATGGCGAGTCGATTACTTATCAGAGTGGAAATATAGACACTCGTGATTCACAACAACAAATCATTACAATCATGGAAGGTGGAACAGAAGCTTTCGCACGGAGGAGACTTATTTATTCCTCATGGAGCAATCAATAGTACAAAAACATTCTTGCTGCGAGAGTTTATGTTTTACATGACATATAAAACGCTGTCAATCTACTGAAACAGCAGCCATGCGAAATTTGACGCATGGCTGCTGTTTTCACATGATTGAAAACGAAAAGTAATTATCATAATATTGAGTTAGAAGAAAAGGAGGCTTTGACCATGAGAATACTGCTGAAAATTCTCTGCGCACCGATGATTGCCGTTTTGTCCGTTTTCGTCTGGCTGGCGTCGAAACTGGTTCAGATATCCGCTGTTGTTATGAATTTCATCGCCATTGCCGTGGGTCTGGGCGCACTCTGTATCCTTTTTGACGGAAAGACCGCCCAAGGCATCTGCGGACTGATTGCGGCGTTTCTCTTCACCCCATTCGGACTTCCGATGTTCTCCATCATGCTTCTGGGACAGGTGCAGAAATTCCGATACTGGATTCAGGACAGCGTGTACGGATAACAAAACTTTGCGCCAGGTTGGCGCAAAGTGAATTACATTGATGAGGGCTTCTGCTTTTGCCGGCAGGAGCCTTTCTTTTTTGAAAAAGGTGGTGAACCGGTATGGCAACAACGCGCATTATCCCCATGCATCAGAACAAGGGAAAAACCATCCGGCAGTGCCTGTCCGACAGATTGGACTACGGCAAAAATCCGGATAAGACCCAGGAGGGCCAGCTGATCAGCGCCTATGCCTGCGACCCGGAGACCGCAGACGCAGAATTTGCGCTTTCCAAACGAGAGTATTTTCAGCTGACCGGCCGCAGACAGGACAGCGATGTGATCGCCTATCAGGTGCGCCAGTCCTTTCGCCCCGGTGAGATTACGCCGGAGGAGGCGAACCGCATCGGCTATGAATTTGCCGAGCGCTTCTTAAAAGGAAATCACGCCTTTATTGTCTGCACCCATACAGATAAGCAGCACATCCACAATCATATTTACTGGAACTCGACCAGTCTTGACTGCACCCGGAAATTCCGGAACTTCTGGGGCAGCACCATGGCAGTCCGGAAGCTGAGCGACCTGATCTGCGTCCAGCACAGGTTGTCCGTCATTGATAATCCGAAGCCCCACGGCATAAGCTACAACCGCTGGCAGGGCGATATTGAAAAGCTCTCAAACCGTGACCGCCTCTGCCTGGACATGGATGCAGCACTGGCGAAAAAACCGCACGACCTTGAGGGCTTCTATTCGCTGATGGAGCAGGCCGGTTACACCGTTGCCCGCGGGAAAAACATCACCTTCAGCCATCCGCGCCAGAAGCGCAATATCCGTATGCGTTCCCTTCCGGAAGAATACCGGGAGGATGCCATTCGGGAAGTGCTGGCAGGCAGGCGTATCCATAATCCGCGAAAACGCCGCAGCCCGCTGGCAGAGCAGAAAGCCCAGCTTGTCAGTGCTCTGGAAGCAAAGCAGAATCAGGGACGGGGCCGTTACTACGATCTGTCTATCCAGAACCAGATTACCAAACAGCAGGCCAAGGCGCTTTTGTATTATCAGCAGCACGGGTTCACCAGCGCAGATGATTTTGACGCATTTGCCGAATCGGTGGAAGCCGTAAAGCAGCGCAAGGATGCGTTGTCCGCGCAGATCACCTCTGCTGAAAAGCGGCTGAATGAGATTGCGGTGCTCCAGAAGCACATCACCAACTATCTCAAAACCAAGGATATCTATGCCGGATATCGGGCGTCCGGTTATTCCAAAGCGTACTACGAGGAACACGAGGATGCAATCAAACTCTGCAAAGCGTCCAAGCGGGCATTTGACGAATTGCTTCCATCCGACACTTCTGGCAAAACTGCCGGTTCACACAAGAAGCAGCTTCCATCCATGAAAGCCCTCCGGGCGGAGTATGCAGAACTGCTGGCGATGAAAAAGGCGGCATACCCGGAATACTACAAGGCGAAAGATGAGTACCGGGAGCTGCTGACTTATCAGGCCAATCTGGCTGGGCTGTTCGGCATTGAAAATGTCAGAAGCGCGCCTCAGCGCGAGCATCAGCAGGAAGAAAAATAAGCGCCGTCAGGTGCGCCGCCGAAGATGAAATCTTCGATCATTGGGGTTTGGGGATTGTCCCCAACAAGCAGAAACAGAAGGTTCTGCCTTCGGGCAGAATCTTTTTGTTTTGAGCCTTTCTGATCAGGAAGGCATTGCTTGCCAAAGAAGAGTTCGTTCCATAAAACTTTCGGATGGATGTGTTTTATGACACACATTGAGATTGATTTGTTCACACTTTCGTGCTATAATAAAATATGAGTTATACTAACCACTTGCCGAAAATAAGAGAGGGATAAATTATGGCTGTAAGCTACAAAAAATTATGGAAACTCCTTATTGACAAAGACATGAAAAAGAAGGAACTGGAGCAGCAGGCAAAAGTAAGTCACTACACCGTCAGCAAGATGTATCGCGGCGAAAATGTTACCATCGATATCTTGGAGCGGATTTGTAAAACGCTGGATTGCTCTCTTGATGATATAGTGGAGTTTATTCCGGATGAGGAAAATGTGAAAGAAACCTGATTGTTGTATAGTGAAAGGAATGTTCTGAAGATGGGCAAGCGGATTTCAAAATATGAATATCAACTAAATGGTCCTGATGGACTGATGAAACCAATCATCTTCTGCTATACAGATGAGAATTTGGAAAAGAATGCGATCGCGCTAAATATCCTCATTGCCGAGAAACTTGTCAATATAAAACCTGCAAGAAGGTCTTTCAAATTGCCTGGCATCATCGATTCAATTATTGCAAGCTTGCCGGATAACTGTTTGGTAAAGGACTTTGATGTGCTTTTTAATCCTGAATACCAAATTGATGTCTTGCAAGTGTTGGTTGCATCCTGCAAAAAGAAGAATTTCTCAATTAGATGGCCAGGGACATATAACGATGGCAAACTGATGTATGCAGAAACGGGGTATTCCGATTTCAAAACATTTGATTTAGATAAATACGATGTTACATGCGTCGTTTAACGAGGGAGGACAAACAATGAAGTACTCAGATCTGATTTCTTTTCATCCGATTGAGGATGTCATTCAGCTTGTGACGGCGGATGACAAGAATAAGGCACGCGAATATGTGAAAACCTATGTAATGTCCGACACGATGGCTGAGAGCCTTCAGGCCCCAGTGATTGACCAACTCCAGATGGATGAAGTGGTAGACAATAAGGGCGTTTTGATTGTCGGTAACTATGGTACTGGTAAATCCCATTTGATGAGTGTTATCTCCGCTATTGCTACGGATGCTGATAACGTTCAGTATCTCCAGAACAAAAAGTTTGCGGAGCAAGTGAAGCCTATTGCAGGAAAGTTTGAAGTTCTGCGCATTGAGATCGGCGGCGTCGTAATGCCTTTGTACGATGTCATCATGGGATACGTTCAGGAAGACTTTGAGAAACGCGGCATTGACTTTGATGTTCCTGAATACAGCAGCGTAAAAAGTATAAAATCTGTAGTCAAAGATATGATGATGGCCTTCTCGAAGAAGTATCCTGACAAGGGTTATCTGATTGTCGTTGATGAATTCCTCTCTTATCTGTCGTCCAGAAATGAACGGGAAATCGTTTTGGATTTGGAATTCTTCCGTGCATTGGGCGAAATGTGTTCTAAGTCCTCCCTGCGGGTCATGTTTGGTATGCAGGAGAAGATTTTCGATAATCCGAGATTCAGCTTTGTCGCCGATACACTGAAGCATGTCAGCGACAGATTTACCCAGCTGATAATTACAAAAGAAGCTACATCCTATGTGGTGTCAGAGCGAATCCTGAAGAAGACTCCGGAACAGAAAGCCCTGATTCGTAAGCACCTGGAGAAATTCTGCGGGCTCTATACCGGTATGTCCTCAAGACTGGAAGAATTTGTGGATCTGTTTCCGATTCATCCGTCATACATTGACGTGTTCAACAAACTGTATTTGATTGAAAACCGTCATATCCTGAAGAATATTTCGACAACGATCAAAGATATCTTTGATACTAATGTGCCTGAAAATGCACCGGGCATTATCTCTTTCGATAACTACTGGCCTGCAATAAAATCTAACGGTCTGCTGAAAAGTGACCCTACAATCAGTCGTGTTGTTGGAGCAAGCCAGCAGTTAGAAGATATAATCGTTAGAGCGTTTCCCAAAGCTGCGTATAAGCCGATGGCGATGCAGATTATCTATGCGCTCAGCGTTCATCGTTTGACTACCAATGGACTGGATGTTCAGTTTGGTATGACAGCCGAAAACTTAAAGGACGATCTGTGCCTGTACATGATGATGCCGGAACAGGATGCTGATTTCCTTCTGTCTGCTGTAAAGGTGACATTGAAAGAAATCATGACTACCGTTTCTGGTCAGTTCATTATTTTCAATGATGCAAACAACCAGTATTACATTGACGTTGATAAGGTTGTTGACTACGATGAGAAGATCAAGCAGAAGGCAACGCTTCTCGCTGATGATGAACTGAACCGTTCTTTCTACAATGTTGTGTACAGCTGCCTGGAATGGGATGCCAAGCAATATGTAACAAATTTCAATATTTACGAATATGACCTGAACTGGGATACTCATAATATGTTCCGGGAAGGCTATCTGTTTATGGGACTGCCTGGAGAGAGAAGCACAGCCCAGCCAGAGCGTGACTTCTATATCCATATCATGCCACCATACGATAAAAATGGCGTAAGTGTTCAGAATCTCCCGGATGAAGTATATCTGTACTTCAAATCTACGGAAGAATTCAAAGAAACTCTGGGACTTTATACAGCTGCTACCAGCCTCGCCGCAATGAGCGAAGGAAAAGATAAAGATGCCTATTTGAATAAGGCGGGCGTGATCCGGAAAAAACTCATTCGTTTCCTGAACGAAAACAAAAACACTTGCTTTGATGTGGTATACAAACGGGGACGCCGTCAACTGATCGAGGTCCTGAAGGGCCGCTATAACCGGGATATGACCTTTAAGGACACGATTGATCTCGCTGCTTCTCTCAGTTTCGACGAATACTTCTGTGAGAAGTATTCGGAGTATCCTGTAATGAAAACAAAGATTACCCGCAAAAATATGGCTGAAGCAGTACGTGCAGCCTTTGATCATTTTGCGGGCAGAAAGAGTCAACTGTCAGCCAATATGTTGGCAAGCTTTGGTGTTCTGGACGGGGACAAGATTTCCACAAAGAACTCCAAGTATGCGGCATATTTCATTGAAATGCTGAAAAAACTGCCGCCGCAGGGTGTTATCAACTACTCCGATATTTTTGAACCCAGATTTATGGATCAGTATGTTGATAAGCATTTCAAGATTGAGTTTATCTTTATGCCGATAGTCTTCCTTGCCATGGTTTATGACGGATATGCGGTCATGACGTTGAAGACTGGAAAAGCACTGACAGCATCTAATCTGGATGAAGTACCGAGGACAAATGTACTCGATCTTTACGAATTCAAATTCCTTTCCAGACCTTCTGAGATGGCCATGGCAGAGCTGAAAGCTTTGTTTGGCGTACTCGATATCAATCCGGCGCTTCTGGATAATCAGGGTACCCGCGTGAAAGGCGTAGAGGAGCTTCTGAAAAAAGCGCAAGAAGTATGCAATTCTGCGGTACTGGCAAACACAAAAATCAACCAGGACTTTACGCTTTGGGGAGAACCGCTGGTGGCGACCGCAAGAATGCCGCAACTGAAATCTGCCTGCCAGAATGTACGCGATGAGTTCAGCAACTACCAGGCGCGCTTTAATACCCCGGCCAAACTGAACAATTTCAGCCTGACCATGGAGCAGATTGAGAAATTGGCTGCGGATATTGCAATGATCAAAAAGATCAACGAATATCTTGCCTTTAAGAGCAACTGCACGGCGATTGTGTCCTATATGACCGGCATCGAGGCCGTTGAACTGGGAGATGCTTTGAAAGGCGAACTGGCTCAGGCAAAAGAAACTTTCCGGACCATCCGAGACAGTATCTGGGATGGAGAATCTGGTGATGTTGCCGCACAGAAGGCAGAAGTGGAATTGAACAAAGTAAAATCAAAGTACATTGATCTTTACTTTGATGAACATAAGAAAAAAAGACTGGATATCACTGATGCACAGCATCGTGGTAAAATTCAGGAAGGACGGACACTGCTCAGCCTCCAGAAGCTGCGTTCTATCGATATCCTTTCGGTGGCAAAACTGACCGGTCTAGAAAATGAACTTTCTGATTTGAAAGTGTGCTTTGAGCTGACGCCAGAAGAATTGAAGTCCTCTCCTGTCTGCCCGCATTGCCATTTCCATCTGGATGACAATGTGAAGCCGGTTTATGGCAAACTGGATAACATCGAAGCGCGGCTGGATGCTTTGCTGGATGAATGGACTAAATCTCTTCTGAATACTATTTCCGATCCAATCGTTGCCAGTCAGAAAGAGTATCTGAGCGCCGAACAGCAGAATGTCATCGATGCTTTTATCGAAACCAAGGAGCTCCCGAAGCGTGTGGACGACTTCTTCATCAAGGCGATTCAGGCACTGCTGAAAGGTTTTGAACCTGTTGTTGTGGATGCGGATGATTTGATTGAGAAGCTGACTAAGCTCCCGCCGCTGGATGAAACATCTTTCCGGCAGAAAGTGAATGATCTGATTGCCGGATACACCAGAGGTAAGGATGCCGGAAAACTCCGTATCATTGTAAAAAAATAATTCTGTCCAGAGAAAAGTGAGGTGCAGCTTATGCTGATCAATTCGACAGAGTATATCTCCATTGTAGAGAACATAAAACGGGAAATCACGGATGCACAGTATCGTGCAGCGGTTCATGTAAATGCAGATATGCTGTTGCTTTACCATGAGATTGGCTGCATCATCAATGAACACAAATCCTGGGGAAACAAGTTTATAGATAATCTTGCCGCTGATATCCGGATTGCTTTTCCGGATAGTAAGGGTTATTCCGTCCGGAACTTGAAGTATATGGCGAAATTCGCTGCGGCATATCCGGATCGGGAATTTGTGCAACAGGTTGTTGCACAAATTCCCTGGGGGCATAATGTTGTTCTGTTGGATAAGATCCCTGATGAAGATGAACGCATATGGTACATCAGAAAGACGGCGGAAAACGGCTGGTCCAGAAATGTTTTGGTTCATCAGATTGAGAGCGGCCTGTATCAGCGTCAGGTGTTGGTAGACAAAGTTTCCAACTTTGAACGCCGTCTGCCGTCTCCGCAAAGTGAACTGGCCGTTCAGACCATGAAAGACCCGTATGTGTTCGATTTTATCCCGTTCCGGGAAGATATGGTGGAGCGGGATATTGAACAGGCATTGGTGCGTGATGTCACGAAATTGCTCCTGGAGCTGGGCACCGGTTTTGCATTTCTGGGGAATCAGTATCATCTGAATGTGGGCGGTGACGATTTTTACATTGATCTGCTATTTTATAACCTGAATCTGCGCTGCTACGTAGTCATTGAACTGAAAACCGGCGATTTCAAACCGGAGTATGCCGGTCAGCTGAACTTCTATCTGTCGGCTGTAGATGGCATTCTGAAGAAGGAACAGGACAATCCGTCTATCGGTCTGCTCCTTTGCAAGAGCAAGAACAATCTGGTAGCGGAATACTCCCTCAAGGATATTTCAAAGCCGATTGGCGTGAGCGAATACAAAATTACCAGCAGTCTGCCGGACGATCTGGAAAAGCAGCTGCCGTCCATTGAGGACATTCAGAAACGGATCAAATAAACTACAGAAACGAGCTATAGAACTCAGAAAGAGAAAGCGAGGATATCAGCATGGAACCCAGAAAGCTGACCAAAGAGGATATTGATAAGGTACGGGATATTGAGGGCTTCCCCATCGGCACTGATGAGGATATTATTGCACTGTCCGATGCGCCCTATTATACTGCCTGCCCGAATCCGTTTATCGAGGAGTTTATCCGGGAAAATGGAACGCCTTATGATGAAGAGACGGACGATTATCATAGGGAGCCGTTTGCAGCGGATGTGAGTGAGGGGAAAAACGACCCCATTTATAATGCACATTCTTATCACACAAAAGTTCCGTATAAAGCAATAATGAGATATATTCTCCACTACACAAAGCCTGGAGATATCGTATTTGATGGATTTTGTGGAACTGGTATGACTGGAGTTGCTGCGCAGAAATGTGGCTCGCCTGATTTGGATTTTAAAACAGAAATTGAGTCTGTAATGCCAGAAGTTCAATGGGGAGAGCGAAAGGCAATTATCAATGATTTAGCTGTTGCTGGCTCATATATTTCTGCCAACTATAACCTTCCGTTTGATATTGAAAAGTTTAATACTGAAGTTGAACGAGTTATATCTGAAAGCATGGACGAATGTGGATGGATGTATGAAACTACAAAACCTAATCAGGTTGATTACAGTTTGCTCGTCAATGATTCAAAAGGTGTTATCTTCAATACAGTATGGTCTTCGGTATTATTGTGCCCAAACTGTGGAAGAGATTTTGTCTTTTATACAGAGGGAGTAGATGAAAACGGAAAAGTAAAAAGCAAAATTAGGTGTCCTCATTGTGGTGCTGTTATGACGAAGAATCAGGCTATCCGTAAGGACGATGTTTTTTATGACGAATTGACAGACGAGACCATTAGCAGAGCGAGTCAAGTCCCTGTATTTAAAATATACAAATATAATGGTCAAAAATATCAAGAGCCTGTCAACGATTATGACATGGATGTTCTTGCTAAAATCGACGCAATCAGCTTGCTGGATAAGGATATTCCAGCAGTGAAAATGTTGTTCAAGGATGGCAGATGGGGCGACATCTATCGAACTGGTTATCATAAAGGATATACGCATACGCACCATTTCTATACGAAGCGAAATCTTCTTGCCTTGGCATCTATTTATAGAGCAATTAATAGATGTAAAGATGATCGAATTCGTCATATGTTGATGTTTGCTCTAACTGGAGCCATGCCTCGCTTGAATCGGACAAATAAGTGGTTGCCTTCATTAAATATGGCACCAGGTCCCATCAGTGGAATGTTGTATATCCCTTCTCTTTATCCTGAACTAAATGTTTTTAATGGATTTAAGAATAAAGTGGATGATATTCGCAGATTTTATGTAGCGGCGCACTATAAAAATAATAACGTTATAGTGAGTAACCAGAGCAGCAATAAGATGGATAACATTCCATCAAATTCCGTAGATTACATATTTGTTGACCCTCCTTTTGGCGACAATATTATGTACTCTGAAAGCAATTTCTTGTGGGAAGCCTGGTTAAGAGTATATACCAACACTACTGATGAGGCGATTATCAGCGGGGTGCAAGGGAAGGCATTAGTGGATTATCAAAGGCTTGTAGAAGAATGCTTCTCAGAATTTTTCCGCATTCTCAAGCCCAACCATTGGATGACAATTGAGTTTCATAACTCAAAAAACGCGGTTTGGAACGCAATACAGCAAGCCCTTATCATGGCCGGTTTTATTATTGCCGATGTTCGAACTCTTGATAAAAAGCAAGGTAGTTTTAAGCAGGTCACGACAAATGGAGCTGTAAAGCAGGACTTGGTTATATCTGTATATAAACCCTCAGAAAGCTTTTCTAAAAATTTCATAAGTAAAGCCGGAACTGAGGATACAGCTTGGGATTTTGTTCGGCAGCACCTTGACAACATTCCAGTAGTTGTAATCCATGATGGAAAAATAGAAATAATAGCCGAACGCCAAGCTTATCTGCTATTTGACCGCATGGTAGCATACCACATCATGCAGGGCATTCCTGTGCCACTGGATGCTACGGACTTCTACAAGGGATTGGATGAACGTTTCCTGAAGCGGGACAACATGTATTTCCTGCCAGATCAGGTCAACGAATATGATACTGCCCGTATCAAGACTGATGTAGAGCCAATTCAGTTTGAGCTGTTTGTAACGAACGAAAAGTCCGCCATCTCCTGGTTGTATCAGCAGTTGGACGAGCAGTTTGGCGGTCCGCAGACCTATGCCGAGATCCAGCCCAAGTTCATGCAGGAAGTCAAGAGCGTGGATCGCTACGAGGCTATGCCGGAGCTGTCGGTTCTGCTGGAAGAAAACTTCCTCCAGGATGAAAAAGGACGCTGGTATATTCCGGATACCACCAAAGAAGGCGACGTTGCAAAGTTGCGTGAGAAGAAGCTCTGGAAGGAATTTGAAGGCTATATGAACAGCAAAGGCAAGCTGAAATCCTTCCGTTCTGAAGCCATCCGCGTGGGCTTTAGCCGCCTGTGGAAGGACAAGAACTACCAGGCTATCGTAAATATCGCTGAGCGCCTGCCGGAGTCCACCATCCAGGAGGACCCGAACCTGCTCATGTACTACGATATCAGTCTGGGGAGAGTGTAAGAATCAATGGCAAATAAAAAGAAATCGTCAGAAATTGCAAGAACGGCAATTGATCCTAAAACTACTTTGACACTGTGGGGACGAGCTGCTGGCAGATGCGAAATTTGTAATAAGTTGCTCTATTGTGACTCAAAATATGGGGATATGGCAAATTTTGCAGAAAACGCACATATTCACGCTGTTGGTGCGACGGGACCCAGACATCGCGATGAGATTACACAAGATGAGATTAATCAGATTGATAATCTCATGCTTCTTTGCGAGGAGCATCATCACTTGATTGACACAAAACCGGAAAACTATTCTGGAACGTTTCTATGTACAAAGAAAGCTGCACATGAGAGCAGAATACGTCGTGTCACTGAGATTCAAGAGGATGCATCTTGCAAAATAGTTGTATTTTTCTCAAATATTGATAGCGTGGACGTGTATGGGGATACCATTTCTTTCAAAAGGGCAGTTATCCGAGATGAAATGTATCCAAAGCAGGATGAACCTATTATGCTCCATATGGGTGCGCCAACAAGATACATCCCATCTAAAGAAAATATCGAACTGAAAGCAAAAGAATTGGAACGCGAAATACGACTTGCTTTTGAAGGAATCAAAAAAGAGGAAAGGATTGCAGTTTTCTCGCTTGCGCCGCAACCGCTGTTATTCAAGCTGGGATCACTTCTCTGCGATCAACTTGATGCGCATGTATTCCAATGCCATCGTGAAGGCGATAAATGGGCATGGCCGGAGAACGACGATACAGTTGTAAACTATATTGTCAATAGAACCATGGCTAATTCCAAAAGCAAAATTGCATTGGTTATTGACTTGAGCGCAGAAGTTGTTGATAGAAGAATTACAGCTGTCTTGGGTGATGATTGCTCTATTTATCATCTCACCATTCCGGAGCCTAACCGTAATTTTGTGAGGAACAAACGGATTCAAACTGATTATGTTAAGGCTTTCCGCGAGATAATGGAAGAGATAAAGAATACTCATCCAGAAGCCGAGAGAATTCATCTTTTTCCTGTAATGCCACAGTCACTTGCCATACGTTCAGGTATGGATTATATGCCTAAGGCAGATCTGCCAATCACAATTTATGAACAAGTGAATCCCGTTGATGGTTTCATTGAGACAATTACAATCGGAGGTGAATTGTAATGTATAGCAAAGATGACATTAATAAGTTGTATCGGGAAATTGCCACAAATATTGATATCAGCGATGACATGTTTCAATCTGCGGTAAACGAATATCAAGCGCTTGGCAAATGGATTGATGAGAATACACCGGCGTATAGGATCAGCATTTATCCGCAAGGTTCTTTTGGATTAGGCACTGTGGTAAAACCAATTTCGAATGCTGATGATTATGACTTGGACATTGTTTGCCAATTTGAAGAAAGGTATAGCTTGACTGCAAAGCAACTTAAGGTTGATGTTGTAAAGCCTCTGCTTGTAGGCTACAAAAAGACGAGCAGAGATATTGAAAATAAGCGCAGATGTTGGCATGTAGAATACGAGGATGTTCCGCATTTCCATATGGATGTAATCCCTGCGTATGCTATTGCCAAATCCGGGACGATTAAGATCACGGATCACGATGAAGAACTTGATACCTACGAATATATTGGAAGCAATCCGTCTGGATACATAAAATGGTTCTTTGAACGTTGCGCGAAACAACGTGAGAGGCTTTTGAATAATTATCTTAGAGAACACAGAGAAATCGTTGCCAGCGCTGATATCGAAGATGTAAAACGACGGAAAATTAAAACACCACTGCAAAGAGTAGTTCAGCTATTAAAGCGCCATAGAGACATTATGTTTGCAAATGATGATTCTGGTAATAAACCGATTTCAATCATCATTACGACTATGGCTGCCACATTGTATCAAGAAGAAGATAATATTGTTGATGCAATGACCAATATTCTAAAAGCTGCTCCCAAATGGATCTCGGATAATATGCGAGAGGGTCAGTATTATATAGAAAACCCAAGTTATCGGGGCGAAAATTTTGCAGATAAATGGAATTCTCACCCGGAAAGAGCAAACGCGTTTTTTATGTGGCTGAAACAGGCTACAACAGATTTGGCCGGAGAAGAATTGTATAGCTTGTCACGTGTGGAGATGGGAGAAAGGGTAAAACGAACTTTCGGTGAGAAGACCGGAAAAACTGTATTTGCAAGAATGGCTGAGGAAGATCGTACGGCAATAAAGGATGGCACTTTGAAAATAGAGCCATCCTCGGGCAATCTTTCTAATAGAGGGATCATTCCTGTCCCATACACACGACATTATGGTGAATAAAAGATATCTGAAGCCTCAGCCGCTAACAGTAGTTCATCAAGCAATTAGGATTTACCAGCTATATTGCAATCTTATAGACACTGTTAATATAGTTAATTCTGAACTAATCTGTGTGATAAACTTGCAGCCGTCGAAGCATTCCGATATCTACAAGATCAAGATAAAATACAAGGTAAGTGATAAAGCCCCCAAAGCATGGCTTATTAGTCCAGACATTAAGCAATATGAGGGAAAACTACCTCATCACACATATGAAAAAGATGATTACGGACACTATCAGCTGTGTGTCTATTATCCTAAAGATAAGAATTGGAATCAGCAAATGTTCATTGCAGACAGTTTTATCCCTTGGATTTGCACATGGCTGAACACATATGAATATTGGTTGATTACAGGAGAGTGGCACTATGAGGAGGCTTTCCCCAGAGAAAATCAAAAGAAAAAATGGGAGAGGAAGTAAATAATCTCATGTAGATGTGATTTTCCTGTTCATGTGCGACAATATCCGCTTTTTAGGCAAATGGGATTTTTGGGAGGGGTAGCTTTGAAGATTTCAAGAATAGTCATTCAAAACTATAAGAGCATAAAGAATATTGATATTGCGCTTTCTGATAAGGTCAATGTTTTTATCGGAGAGAACAGCGTGGGGAAAAGCAATATCTTCGCGGCAATTGAATGGATTCTTGGGTCCGTTTATCCATCTTTCAATAATTTCCCCAAAGAAGATTACTATCGTGGAAATGAAGACGCACATGTAGTTGTTGAACTTCATTTCGATGATGACCATTATCTTCAGATGAGTAATAAATGGTATGATAAATATGGCCATGAAAAGTCTGGATTAAATATCGATGGAAATGGGTATGTTACCGACGATATCCGACAACGTTATGTTTCTGCGTTTATTGGCCCCGATAGAAAAATTTCAGAGAACCCAGCAGCCAGTCGATGGACTGTTCTTGGAAGACTTTTACGCGACATTAACGCCAGATTTTTGACGGAGATGATAACAGATCCGGCAACTGGTGAGGTTATGCCAAAGAGCGAAGCGTTTAAGGCTGAAATGCAAAGGGTCAGAGATGATATTCTTTTTTCAGTAAAGGATGAAAGCGGAAACAATCTTATGGAGACATTTACAAATATCCTTAGGACGGAAACTGCTCGCCAACTTAATCGTGAACCTTCAGATTTCAATGTTGACTTGAATATGTACGATCCTTGGAACTTGTTTAGGACACTACAAATCATGGTTAATGAAGCGGAAACCGGACTAACTTTCCGTGCATCGGAGCTGGGCATGGGAGTTCAAGCTAGTATCACTATTGCGGTTTTGAAGGCGTATTCTCAATTGAAGCTGAAAAATCAAACTCCGATATTTATTGATGAGCCTGAACTGTATCTTCATCCTCAGGGAAGGCGGAATTTCCATAAGATTATTCGTGAGTTAGCGGAAAATGGAACGCAGGTATTCATCACAACGCACTCGACGGAGTTTGTGTCGCTTGATAGGTTTAACGAAATCAATGTTGTGCGAAAATCGATGAATAACGGAACATATATCCGAAAAGCTAATCCTGCTGATTTTGTTGCTGACCTTAAGCTCCGTACAAAAATAGATTCTTCAGAAGAAGAACTGATGTTCACATATAAAGACGCTTATGAAAATACTGGAGATTCGCAGCGAGCTAGTGAAGCTATGTTTGCGCGAAAAGTCATTCTGGTTGAAGGTGAAAGTGAAGCGTTGATCCTCCCATATTTCTTCGATTTATTGGGATATGATTATATTGCAGAAGGTGTTACTATCGTTCGTTGCGGCGGTAAAAGCGAAATTGACCGCTTCTATCGATTGTATAGTGAGTTTGGAATTCCTTGTTTTGCAATTTTCGATGGAGATAAGCAAAACATCGGGCATGATGATGAAAAAGCGACCATCAAAAAGAATCACGGGATACTACAGCTGTTTGGGTGCGAAGATGACTTCCCAGATGGTATCGTTCATGAAAACTATCTGGGATTTGAGTACCGACTTGAAGAAAAACTTTCTATCGGAGATGTTGGTAAGGCAAAAGCTCTTAGGCTATATATTCGCACAAAAAAGGAGATCGACAAGCCTGAAAAAGTCCCTGCATGGGTGTCTCAAGTGATTGAAAAACTGGAGTGTCTTCCAAATGAGGCAAGATCCGTTTTGAAAAAAGAAGAAACGGAATATGAGTTTGATTTATGAAGGATGAATTAAAATGTTTAGTATAGGCGATTTCGTTTTTGACACACAAACCGGAGCCAATGTGCAGATTATGGAGCGCATTGAGCTATGGGGTTATACTTCTTATAAGGTGTTTAATCCCTCCACAGGAAATGTGTACAGAGCAACAGAAGAACAGTTACATATGGGTGGTAATGAGGCGCAGTTGGATGAAAACTACCTGCGTTATGTTGTGTTGCTTTCCAAAATCAAAAACGAAACTGCTTCTGGCATTCTATCTTCTCTGTCCAGTGGAATCATTCCGTTGCCGCATCAGCTGCATGTGCTAAATCGTGCCTTGGAGACCAATAATATTCGTTATATTCTGGCGGATGAAGTTGGCTTGGGAAAAACAATTGAAGCAGGTATGATTATCAAAGAGTTGAAGGCCCGCGGTTTAGTAAAAAGAATTCTTGTGGTTTGTCCTACTGGACTGGTAAGTCAATGGTCAGCTGAAATGCAGGAAAAATTCCATGAAAAATTTCAAGTGATACTTCCGTCTGACTTTGAAACAATTCGTCGCCTGACAGACAACGACGATGTCTATGGCCAATTTGACCAAGTCATTTCACCAATGGATTCCATTAAGCCGGTGGAAAAACATGCAGGCTGGTCCGATGAGCGGGTTGAAAAGTATAATCAGGAACGGATCGAGGCTATTATCAATAGTGGATGGGATCTGATTATTATTGATGAGGCACATCGTGTTGCTGGTTCTTCCAGCGATGTGGCTCGTTATAAGCTTGGGTACCTTCTTTCTCAAGCAAGTCCGTATCTCCTTTTGTTGACCGCTACACCCCATAATGGAAAAACTGAGCCGTTTCTGCGCTTGGTGCGGTTGTTGGACGAGCAGGCATTTCCAAACTATAAATCTATTGTTAAGGAACAAGTGGCACCGTATCTGATCCGTACAGAGAAACGCGAAGCAATAGATAATAATGGAAATCTGCTTTTCAAAAAGCGATATACACATTTGGTAGAGCTGCATTGGGATGAACGTCACTCATTGCAGCGGCAGCTGTATGAATTGGTCAGTTCTTATGTGTCCAAGACTTATGATAAGGCAAGAAGAAATCGAAAGAAAAATATGTGCCTTATTTTCCTGATGATTATCATGCAGCGGATGGTTACAAGTAGTACTGCTGCGGTTCGTCAGAGCCTGGAACGCCGTTTACATATTCTTTTGGAGGAAGAAACGCGCGCAAGCTCCATGAGTGAAGCGGATCTTGAAGAACGTGACATTGAAGACGGCGATGCAGATGCCATGCAGGCTGTATCACTTGACCGGAATGCCGAGATTGAAGAACTGAAGCTTATTATTTCTGTGGCAAAGCAGGCTGAATTTCAGCATCCTGATGTTAAAGTCGAAGCTTTATTTGATACTATTGATGCGCTTCAGAGTGAGGACCCTGCTCAGAAAATTATTCTCTTTACCGAATTCGTGGGGACGCAAACCTATTTGAAGGACTTGCTGGAGTCGAGAGGATATTCTGTCAGCATTCTTAACGGAAGCATGAATATAGAAGAACGAAATGAGGCGCTGAAGGAGTTTAAGACGCATTCAAGCATTTTTATCTCTACCGATGCCGGTGGCGAAGGTCTTAATTTACAGTTTGCAAATGTTATTATCAATTATGACCTGCCATGGAATCCAATGAAAATTGAACAGCGCTGTGGCCGTGCTGATCGTATTGGTCAACAACGGGATGTCCATATTTATAACTTCATTATTAAAGACACAGTGGAAAGTCGTGTCCGTGAAGTATTGGAAGAAAAACTGTCTGTCATTATGAAAGAATTAGGCGTCGATAAATATTCTGATGTCTTGGACAGCGAAGTTGCTGAGTGCGATTTTACAGATGCTTACATGAATTCTATTGGGCATTCCTCACGTATTGAGCAAAATATAGTATCCGTAGAAAAGGAGATGCGCCAGCAGGCAGCCAATGCCATTAAGTATAAGGATATTCTCCACGAAGAAAAGGATTTGACTGAGCTGGTTGGAAAAGAATCTAATTTTGATGTGGATACTGCATTAAGGCAGATGCTTGCATATTATGAGTCTTGGAAGGGTCGTGACCTGACCATGATTGATAGAATCAGCATTAATGATGAGATGATTACCAACCATTTGCGTGGAAGCATTCTGCAAGATCATACTTCACAACTTTTATCTGTTGAGATTCGCAATTTCCCAAATGAGACAGGTTATTTTATGCTTTGGGAGCTTTCCATTTCTGAAGAAACCCAGGGCAAACGAATTCTCCCCATTTTTGTGAATGATGACTTTGTGCTTCGCCCAATGGCCGGTGGAAGAATCATGGATGTATTTTTGGATGGGAATAGTCAACTTGTATGCCACATGGCTCCCAATATCCCTGAATCGGATTATCAGCGGCTTCAGGAAATTAGTATGGATTTCGCTTACAATACATTCGTTGAATTAAAAGAACGCCAGGAAAAGCGAAGTAAAGAACAGTACGAAAAATACAAATATGCGCTGTCTCTCCGTCGTGATGCAGCAGAGCATATAGGTATTGATAATATTCGGCGTTCAAGAATAGCTAAACTTAATCAAGAGGAACGAGAGATTGAGGCAGAATATAAGAAAGGCGGAACTATTCTGCCAGATTTCCGCCTAATGATGTTGATAAGATTGGAGGCGTAATAATGTTTGGGGAATATGTGTACGATCATTCACCTGCGCTGTATTCTGACTTCATACTAATCAATGATTCAGAAGGCTTAAATAGCCGTACAGATTACATTAACGCTTTTGCAGTACATGGATTTGAAATTGTTGAATATAAGGATGATCTCAGTTTCCGTATTGAATATGAAAAGAATTTGAAATGCGGAAAAGGCAAAATCGCAGTACTGAATGAAAAGAAAGCATATATTCCCTATGACATACTTCAGCGGCTTTCTATCTATGCAGTATCGTTGCATACGCTATTTCCAAAACTAAATTCCGATGTATTGCAACATAAATCCATAATGGATTTGGATTTACTGACAATGGTAATATCCAATAACTATGAAAACTTGCTGCGTCGGGAGGAAACGGAACAGTATTTCGATACGATTGTTTACAGTAAGAGCAATTTGTCAGCCTACTTTTCTGAAAGGTTTAAGACAATTCTCTCGAAATTGAATGCAATGCCCTCGTATAAGGAATGGTATCGTATTGCAGAGGAAAAAGCTTTGATTGATCGATATTCTATCCAATATGGGCTTAATATCGATACGCAAAAAATCAATGTGCTGTTTCAGGATTATGTGATGAAGTTCTTTGGAACATTGTCTACAAAAAACGATGAGGATACTCCTGTACTGGTCAGCCGTACAATGGAGTATATGCATGAACACAGCGATAAATTTGTCATTGTTGTGATGGATGGAATGTCAGAGTTTGACTGGAATATTATATCCGAATCTTTCGGCGGGATTGAATATGAACAGTCTGCAATGTTCGCCATGATTCCCAGTACAACTTCTATATCCCGGCAATGCCTGCTTTCGGGTAAATTTCCAAGTCAGCTGTGGGAGCCATGGATTCAAAGTAAAGAAAAAGCTGAATTTACGGCATGTGCGAAAGCACTGGGATACACAGACAGTCAGATTGGATATGCACGTGGGTATGATGCTGAGTTTAATGCCTTCGTCAAATGCGGGGCTGTCATAATAAATGATGTTGATGATCTGGTTCATGCGCAACCGCAGGGGCGGCTTGGCATGTATAATGACATATCGGTATTGGCTAATGAGAAGAAGCTGAGACATTTGGTGGAGCGCTTATTATCCAATGGCTTTGATGTATATATTACAGCGGATCATGGTAATACCCAATGTACCGGTATTGGAAAGTATGTTGGAGCTGGCGTTGACATAGAAACGAAGAGTCATCGTATGCTGGTTCTAAAGGATTTTGCAGATAAAGGCAAGTTGAAGGACAGATTTGGATTGGTTGAATATCCGAAGTATTACTTGCCAAAAGAATATGAATATTTGATTTGCGATGCAGGGACATCTCTTGATGTTTCTGGTGAACAAGTAATGACCCATGGTGGAATGACAATAGACGAAGTTGTTGTTCCGTTTATAAAAATAAAGGCGGAGAAAACACATGGCTAAGATGGTAGGGTTATCAAGAAATTTGAAGATGCAGTGGCTGAACAAAACAGCTGAGTTAGTGATGGAAGGACTTTCTGAAAAGGAAATTCATGATCAGCTGAATGAATATCTAAGCTTTGAAATATCGAGCCCCACTAATTTGAGGAAAACCCGAGAAATACTCATGTACATCTGGGTTTATGAAAATGAAATTGGCAGTAAGTTAAAAAATGAAGCTATCAGTATCATAAAAGACTTACCTGAATATGCACTGGAAGTTCATTGGTGTATGATGATGGCAGCTTACCCTGTTTTCGATGATATGTGTAAGCTGATTGGCAAAATGTCAGAATTTCAAGATGAAATTGCATTGAGCCAGATTAAGCAAAAACTATATGACGAATGGGGTGAGCGAACAACGCTTCTTCATTCTGTCGATAAGTTGATTTCTACATTAAAAGAGCTGAATGTCATCCACTGTGATAAGCCAGGCAGATATCAAATTGAGAAGCACACTGTGCATAATAGCAGAGTATCTGCTTTCATGGTTTATACAATGATGCTTGTTGACAACAGCGGATACTATTCCTTTGCAGAACTGAATAATTCCACGTATTTTTTCCCTTTCCAATATACGGTAGAGAAAGAGTTATTACTTGGAGATAGCCGGTTTGCAATGAACAATTTCGGCGGAGAGTTATCAATTTCTCTAAACGCATGAGGCGGAAATGAACAGACAAGAAGTATTCGATTGGTGTAGGCAGCGTTACGGGACAGAGCCGGATTATCCATGGAATGACTGGAACGCTGTCCTGCGCCATGCAGATAACAACAAGTGGTATGGCGTCATTATTGAAGTGGACAGGTCTAAGCTGGGTATGGACGGAACCGGTGTCGTTGATGTCCTGAATGTGAAATGTGACCCGACCATCATTGGTATGCTCCGGATGCAACCGGGATTCTATCCTGCGTACCATATGAACAAGGAAAAATGGGTTTCGATACTGCTGTGCGGCCCGGCGGCTGATGATGAGATAAAAGAACTGATTGAATTCAGTTATCAGCTGACAAGCTCCCGGAAAAATGAGCCAAAACTTTCGGGGAAGCAGTAGGAACCACAAAAAAATCAACTGCCGGGAGGTTGAATAGATGGCAACAAAAATAGCAATTCTTTCGGATACACATGGCCTGCTTCGCCCGGAAGTACTGGACAGAATCGCCGGCTGCGATGCCATTATTCACGGCGGCGACATCAACAAACCGGAAATCATTGACCGCCTGAAGGAAATCGCGCCGGTCTACGTCGTTCGCGGCAATAACGATAAAGAATGGGCAGAGAACATACCGGAAAGCCTAACCTTTCAGATTGAGAAAAGCAGATTCTTTGTGGTGCATAACAAGAAATTTGTGGCAAAAGATCTGTACGACGCGGATGTGGTGATCTACGGTCATTCTCATAAATACGCCGAGCAAATGGTGGATGGCGTCCTCTGGCTGAACCCGGGAAGCTGCGGCAAGCGCCGGTTCGATCAGGAGATTACATTCGCCATGATGACCGTTGATGGCAGCGAAACAGCAATCGAAAAAATCACAATTCCACACACCTGATACATTCAAAGGACTTACCCTGCACAGTCACTGCTACGGTGGCTGTGCTATTTTTTTGCCCGCATACCTGCGGCCTGATGCCGAACGCATACTCCATGCAACATAAACTCTTAACTTCCAGTAGAAGTTGACACTCAATCGAAAAATAAATGCTCAAAACGGGCAGGAAATCAAGAAATTTCTTGATTTCCTGCCCATTTCTTGTTATAATAATTGAGTAGGTATACATACTCAATATTTGAGTGAGAAACGATTATGTATTATGATTTTTTGGTTAAAATTCCTGCGAAAAAAGGAAAGATTTTTGAGCGTACCATAAAGGGTGTAACATATAACTACTTACATAGGGATTGAAGGTAACGGTTTTGTATGCGTTGGCAATGCAAATGATTTGGATGCACCAGGTGCAATATTTAGCTATCAATCATATGTTAGGGAACAGGAAGCAATGTTGCCA
>ENA-OPDW01000739-OPDW01000739.1-human-gut-metagenome-genome-assembly--contig:-NODE-739-length-23189-cov-7.436371_pt1 | contig 23189 bp, 19 predicted proteins | sample MGYA00241264_ERZ501508 | MGnify/ENA primary metagenome ERZ501508 (study PRJEB25962, sample SAMEA2042575) | human gut metagenome | biome: human gut; feature: human-associated habitat; material: faeces...
ATGGTGCCTGTCCAGCCGATGGTGATAAGGTTGGGCTTATCCAGCCCGCCGCAGGATACCAGTACCGGCGGCTCCGGGTTCAAAAGGGTGCTGCCCTTCCAACTTTGCTTGCTCATCCGTGATATTTCCTTTCGTAGGGAGCCCATGTGCGCTCCGAGATGATATAGCGCGGGCGGGCCTTTGTTTCCATATAGATCTTGCCGATATACTCACCGATCACGCCCAGACACACCAGTTGTACACCGCCCATAAAGCAGACGATGCAGACGGTGGAGGCCCAGCCTGCCACGCTGCTGCCCATGGCAGCGCACACGATGGCCCAGATGACCCCGATAAAGCTGACAAGGCTCACCACGATGCCCGCTCCGGTGATGATGCGGATAGGTTTGTTGGAAAGGCTGGTAATGCCGTCAAAAGCCAGCGCCAGCATCTTGCTCAGGGGGTAGTGGCTCTCGCCGGCCAGGCGCTCGTGGCGCTCGTAGGTGACCACATCGTGGGCAAAGCCCACCAGCGGCACCATACCCCGCAAGAAGATGTTGACCTCCTTGTAATCCGCAAAGCTTTCCAGCACGCGGGTGCTGATCAGGCGGTAGTCTGCGTGGTTGAACACGATATCCGCGCCCAGAGCGTTCATCACATGATAAAAGCCCTCGGCGGTGAACCGCTTGAAGAAGGTGTCGGTGTCCCGGCGGCTGCGCACACCGTACACCACCTCGGCACCGTCCAGATATTTTTTCACCATCTCGTCCATGGCGTTGATATCGTCCTGACCGTCGCAGTCGATGGAGATGGTGATATCGCAGCTGTCGCTGTGCAGCGCCTCCATCAGCCCCGCCAGCACGGCGTTCTGGTGGCCGCGGTTGCGGCTCTGGGAAATGCCGATATAGTGCTCGTCCTGTGCGGCAAAGCCTTGGATCAGTTCCCACGTTTTGTCGCGGGAGCCATCGTTGACAAAGAGCACCCGGCTTTTATCGCTGACCAGCCCCTGTGCGGTCAGACTGTGGATCTTTTCCAGAAACATGGGTGCTGTAATGGGCAGCACCTGCTCCTCGTTGTAGCAGGGGATCACGATCCAGAGAACAGGCTTGGACATTGTTTTATCGCTCCTTATTGATAAAAGTAGTCAGAGGGTCACTGCACCATCTGCTGCAAGGCATCCGGCTCCAGCAGCTTGAAGCTGCTGCGGTAGGTGTCGATGAGTCCTTCCTTCTGCATGGTGCTCAACTCCCGGGAAAGGGCGCTGCGGTCGCAGTTGAGGTAATCTGCCAGCTGGATGCGGGAGAAGGGGATGCTGAAGGTCAGGCTGTGGGCGCGGGCGGCCTCGCTGAGCAGATAGGCCGCTACCTTGGCGCGTAGGCTTTTCATCACCAGCAGGTCGATGCGGCGGGAGAGGGAAAAATATTTATCGCTGATGGTGCGCACAAGGTTCTGCACCACCCGCTGGTGGGCGGGGCTGCCGTCCGAGAGCAGCAGCCGCTCGTAGGGCAGCAGCAGCACCTCACAGGGGGCGGCAGCCAGCACGGTGACCGGGCTGGACAGGCTGGAGCCTCCCAATACGTCCCCGAACACCCCGCCCGGCTCTACCTGGGCGATGGGGATGCGCACCCCGCCCGGTGCCGGGCGGTAGGCCTCCAGCTCGCCGGACAGCACGATGCCCACCCGGCGGCTGGGCTCCCCCGCCAGCACAAGGGCTTCGCCCTTGCCGTAGCTGCGCACACTGGCCCCCAACCGGGACAGCAGCGTACTGAGCTCCGCAGCGGAAAGCCCCGCGAACAGCGTGGTGGTTTGTAACAGCGGCAGATAATTATTCATCGCAACTCCGCAGAGAAAATAGCGTTCTCCGCAGCCTCCTGCAATTACGTTGCGCACGCAACGGTATTTTTACCCCTATTATAGTAAACTGGAACGCGCAAAGCAAATGATTTTGCAAAATTTTCAAAAAAAGACCGGTTTCCGCTTCCCGTACCGGGGCGTGCCGGGTGTGAAAAGGAGTATTTCATGAAAAAAATCCTGTCCTTACTGCTGGCGTTCAGCCTTGCACTGAGCCTTGCAGCCTGCGGCGGCAGCGCAAGCTCTGCCGCTTCCAGCGCAGCAGTGTCCGAAGCTGCTTCCTCAGCGGCTGCTTCCGAGGAAGAAGAGGCCGCAGCGCCGCTGTCTGTTACCGAGCCGCTGCGCATCGCCGGGTTGAAGGGCCCCACCACCATGGGGCTTGTCAACCTGCTCTCGATGGAGCAGGCCGGTACCGCCGCCATGGACTACGATCTGCAGCTTTATGGCGCTGCGGATGAGATCGTGCCGCTGCTCATCAAGGGCGAGCTGGACATGGCTGCTATCCCGGCCAATCTGGCTGCGACCCTGTACCAGAAAACCAGCGGCGGCATTCAGGCCGTGGCGGTGAATACTTTGGGCGTTTTGTATGTGGTGGAGCAGGGCGACACCGTCCACAGTATGGCCGACCTCAAGGGACGCACCATCCTGTCCACCGGCAAGGGCACTACCCCGGAGTATGTGCTGCGCTATCTGCTTACCGCCAACGGCCTTGACCCGGACAAGGATGTGGATATTCAGTATTATAGCGAGGCTACCGAGGTGACCGCCCAGATGGCCAGCACGCAGGACGCCATTGCGGTGCTGCCCCAGCCCTATGTGACCGCTGCCGGGCTGAAGGACGACACCCTGCGGGTAGCCCTTGACCTGACCGCTGAGTGGGATAAGGTGGCAGACACCCAGCTGATCACCGGTGTGACCGTGGTGCGCAAGGCCTACGCCGAGGAGCACCCGGACGTGGTAGCCGCCTTTCTGGCAGACTACGCCCAGAGCGTGAACGCCGCCAACACCGATCTGGACGGCACCGCCGCCCTGTGCGAGGAGCAGGGGGTGGTGGCAAAAGCCGCCATTGCCAAAAAGGCACTGCCCAACTGCAACATCGTCTGCCTGACCGGCGAGGAACTGAAGGCGGACGTCTCCGGTTACCTGCAGGTGCTCTACGATGCCGACCCCGCCGCCGTGGGCGGTGCGCTGCCCGGCGAGGACTTCTACTGGACAGCCCAGTAACAGCCTGAAAAAAGCATTCCATCTCCCGCCGCTCTGCCGTGGTACGCAGCGCGGCGGTTTTTGTTTCCCGGTTGCAATTCCGCTGCAAAAGTTCTACAATAGAGGCACATTATAGAATATGGAGGGAAAACCTATGGCTTGCACTACCATTCTGGTCGGCAAGGCAGCATCGTACGATGGCTCTACCATGATCGCCCGCAACGATGACTCCGGCTCCGGCCATTTCACCGCTAAAAAATTTACCGTGATCCACCCGGAGGAACTGCCCAAAATCTACCGCAGCGTCCTCTCCCATGTGGAGATCCCCCTGCCGGAAGGCGCTCTGCGGTTTACCGCTATGCCCAACGCCGTGGAGGGCAAGGGCATCTGGGCGGCTTCCGGTGTCAACGCCGCCAATGTGGGCATGACCGCCACCGAGACCATCACCTCCAACCCCCGCGTGCTGGGCGCAGACCCGCTGGTGGAGTATCAGCCTGCCAAGGGCGAAAAGCCCGAGGTGCCCGGCGGCATCGGCGAGGAGGATATCGTCTATCTGGTACTGCCCTACATCCACTCTGCCCGCGAGGGCGTGCTGCGTCTGGGCAGCCTGCTGGAGCAGTACGGTACTTACGAGATGAACGGCATCGCTTTTCAGGACGTAAACGAGATCTGGTGGCTGGAGACCATCGGCGGCCACCACTGGATCGCACGCCGCGTGCCGGACGATGTGTATGTGGTCATGCCCAACCAGCTGGGCATCGACACCTTTGATCTGGAAGATGCCTTCGGCGCACAGGAAAACTACCTCTGCTCTGCCGACCTGCGGGAGTTCATTGCCAAGAATCACCTCGACCTTTCTTTGGACGGCGCGCTGAACCCCCGGGACGCCTTTGGCAGCCACGATGACGCCGACCACGTTTACAACACCCCCCGCGCATGGTATATGCTGCGCTACCTCAACCCCCGCACATGGGTGTGGGAGGGTGCTGACGCCGACTACACTCCCATGTCCGATGACCTGCCGTGGTGCATGGTGCCGGAGCGCAAGGTGACCCCGGAGGACATCAAGTATATGCTGTCCAGCCACTATCAGGGCACCCCCTATGATCCCTACCTGAGCTACGGCGACAAGTCCGCAAAGGGCGCGTACCGTTCCATCGGCATCAACCGCAACGACTTTATGGCGCTGTTGCAGATGCGTCCCGACCAGCCGGAGGAATCCCGCGCTGTGGAGTGGGTGGCCTATGCCTCCAACGCCTTCAACACCATGGTGCCCTTCTACGCCAACGTGGAGCGTACCCCGGAGTATCTGGCCAACACCACCGGCACTGTGTCCACCGATAACTTCTACTGGACCAGCCGTCTGATTGCCGCCATGGCAGACGCCTCCTATAATAAATCCCTCTTCCACCTCGAGCGCTACGAGGAGGCCGTGCTCTCCGCTGCCCGCGCACTGGTGAACCAGTACGACGCAAAGCTTGCCGCCGAGCCGGACGCTGCAAGCCGCGCCGCCCTGCGGGAGGAAGCCAACACCGCCATTGCCGCTATGCTGCAGGAGAAGGCCGCCGACACGCTGGACAAGGTGCTGTTTGAGCTGAGCAGCCAGATGAAGAACGCCTACTCCCGCTCGGATGCCTGAGGTAAACCAGCCGGAGCACAAAAACCGGTCGCGACCGGTCACATAAACGCAGAAAAGACCACCGCATACACAAGTGCGGTGGTCTTTTTGCGTGCAAAAAGCTCTTGTATCCAAGGCGCTGGAAATTCTGCACAAAAATGATGAAAATTCTTTGTGATCGAAAATGACCGAAGCTGATTGATTTTGACAAGATTTTTGCTATAATAAAGATGCAAACAACCAAAACACGCCAAGACCGTGCGGAAACGGTCAGGCGTGGGAAGGAAAGAAGGGAAAAGACACCATGCTGGCGGAGGAACGTTTTGCGCTGATCCTAGAGCAGCTGAACGAGCAGCGCACCGTGACGGTGCAGCAGCTGTGTGAGGCGCTGCACACCAGCGAATCCACGATCCGGCGTGACTTGACCGAGTTGGACCGGCAGGGCAGGCTGACCAAGGTACACGGAGGGGCCACCCTGCCGGACAGCCGCTTTCTGGCAGACGAGCCTACCATGGAGGCTAAGGAGACGCTGGCGGTAGCCGAAAAGCGCAGCATTGCCGCAGCCGCCGCAGCGCTCATTGCTGCCGAGGATTTTGTATTCATTGATGCAGGCACCACCACGCTGGAGCTGGTGCGGGCGTTGACGGGTGTGGCGCTCAAAGCCACCTATGTGACCAATGGCGTGGCGCACGCCCGGCTGCTGGCGCAGAAGGGCTGCCGGGTGTATCTGCCCGGCGGGCTACTGCGCCCCCAGACCGAAGCCATCGTGGGCGCTCCGGCGGTCAGCAGCATCCAGCAATATAACTTCACTAAAGCGTTCATGGGTGCCAACGGCGTGGCGCTGGAGGCGGGCTTTACCACCCCGGACCCCGAGGAAGCAGCGGTAAAGGCCGCTGCCGTCCGCCGCGCCCGGGAAAGCTGGTTCCTTGTGGATGACGCCAAATTTGCTAAAATTTACCCGGCGGTCATCACGGACCTGCACGGCGGTGCCATCCTGACCAACCGCTGCCCGAACCCTAAGTATAAACAGTATACCTTTGTAAAGGAGGCAGAAGCATGATTTACACCGTTACCTTTAACCCGGCCATCGACTACGTTGTGCGTCTGGACGCACCGCTGGAGGTGGGCGCAGTGAACCGCGCCCAAGGCGAGGATTGCGTGCTGGGCGGCAAGGGCATCAACGTGTCCGGCGTGCTGGCGCAGCTGGGCTGCGAGAGCGTGGCACTGGGCTTTGTGGCCGGGGAGACCGGCGCATGGCTGGAGCGCGGTCTGGCGGCACAGGGGCTCAAGACCGACTTTGTGCATCTGGAAAACGGCATGACCCGCATCAACGTCAAGATCAAGGCCGGGCAGGAGACTGAGCTGAACGGCGCAGGCCCTGCCATCCCGGAAAGCGCTTTGCAGCAGCTGGAAGCCCAGCTGGACAAGCTGGCCGAGGGCGATATCCTTATTCTGGCAGGCAGCATCCCGGCAAGCCTGCCGCAAAGCGTCTACGAGCGGCTGCTGGCGCGGCTGCAGGGCAGGGGCGTGCGCGCCGTGGTAGATGCCACCCGCGACCTTCTGGTAAACGTGCTGCCCTACCACCCCTTCCTCATCAAGCCCAACAACCATGAGCTGGGCGAGATCGTGGGCAAGGTACTGACTACTGACGCCGAGATCGTGGCAGCTGCCCGTACTTTGCAGGAAAAGGGCGCGCGCAACGTGCTGGTAAGCATGGCCGGGGACGGTGCGCTGCTGCTGGACGAGCAGGGACAGGTGCACCGCATCGGTTGCCCCAAGGGCAAGGTGGTCAACAGCGTGGGCGCAGGCGACAGCATGGTGGCCGGTTTTGTGGCCGGGTATCTGCAAAGCCGCAGCTACGCGCAGGCGCTGCGTCTGGGCACGGCCTGCGGCAGCGCAACGGCTTTCAGCCTTGGGCTTGCCACAAAGGAAAAGATCGACGAGCTGCTGGCGCAGCTTTGATAGGATAAAAGGAACAAAGGAGGAACGTTTATGCGCATTACCGAGTTATTTACCGCACAGTCCATTGCGCTGGACGAAGCGCTGCAGACGCAGGAGCAGATCCTGAGCCGTCTGGTGGAGCTGCAGGCTACCCATGGCAACATCACCGACAAGGAGGCCTACAAAAAGGCGCTCTATGCCCGCGAGGCCGAGGGCTCTACCTATGTGGATAACGGCATCACCGTGCCCCATGCCAAGACCAATGTGGTCACCCGTCCCAGTCTGGCCGCCCTGCGGCTGAGCACCCCGGTGCAGTACAACGCCGAAGATGACGGCACCACCGACCTGCTGTTTGCCATTGCCGCACCGGAAAACGGCAGCCTGCATGTAGATATGCTGGCCCGCATGATGCAGATGCTGATGAACGAGGACTTTGTGGAAAAGCTGAAAGCTGCCAAGACCCCCAAGGAGTTCTTGGAGTGCATCGACGCACAGGAAGAAGCACAGTTTGGTGCAGAGAGCTTTACCCAGCAGGCCATCCCGCAGGACGGCTACCGCATTCTGGCCGTGACCGCCTGCGTCAACGGCATTGCCCACACCTACATGGCCGCCGAGGCGCTGACCAAGGCCGGTGACAAGCTGGGTCTGCCCACCAAGGTGGAGACCAACGGCTCGGACGGCGCAAAGAATATCCTGACCCGCGCCGAGATCGCCGCCTGCGATGGTATTATCGTAGCAGCGGAAAAAAAGGTGGACACCGCCCGTTTCGACGGCAAACCGGTGCTGTTCACCCGCGTGGACGACGGCATCCATAAGCCGGAGGAGCTCATCAAGAAGATTGCCCACGGCGAGGTGCCTGTGTTCCACGCCGAGGGCGGCGCAGCAGCCGAGGACGACACCGCCGGTAAGGACAGCTTTGGCCGCAGCCTGTACAAGAACCTGATGAACGGCGTTTCCCATATGCTGCCCTTCGTGGTAGGCGGCGGCATTATGATCGCGCTGGCCTTCCTGCTGGATGATTACAGCATCAACCCCGCAAACTTCGGCATGAACACCCCCGTTGCCGCCTTCTTCAAGACGGTGGGCGGCGCAGCCTTCGGCTATATGCTGCCCATTCTGGCAGGCTTCATCGCCATGTCCATCGCCGACCGCCCGGGCTTGGCCGTAGGCTTTGCCGGCGGCGTGCTGGCTATGAACGGCACAAACTTCACCGACCTTGCCGCAGGCAGCACCACCGGCATCTCCGGCGGCTTCCTTGCAGCGCTGCTGGCCGGTTTTGCAGCGGGCTACATCGTGCAGTTCCTTAAAAAGATCACCGAAAAGCTGCCCGCCAGCCTGAACGGTATCCGCCCCATGCTCATCTACCCGCTGGGCGGCATTCTCATCGTAGGTGCGATGATGTGCGCCGTGAACCCGGTAATGGGCATGATCAACACCGCCATGACCGACTGGCTGAACGCACTGGGCGGCAGCTCCAAGGTGCTGCTGGGTGCTATCGTGGCCGGTATGATGAGCGTGGATATGGGCGGCCCGGTCAACAAGGCAGCCTACGTCTTTGGCACCGCAGCCCTTGCCTCCGGTAACTACGAGGTGATGGCCGCCGTCATGGTGGGCGGCATGGTGCCTCCCATCGCTATTGCCCTGTCCACCACCTTCTGCCCCCGCAAGTGGACGTTGGACGAGCGCCGCAACGGCATTGTGAACTACGTCATGGGCCTGTGCTTCGTGTCTGAGGGCGCTATCCCCTATGCAGCAGTCGACCCGCTGCGCGTCCTGCCCAGCTGCGTTGTCGGCTCTGCGGTCGCCGGTGCGCTCTCCATGACCTTCGGCTGTGCACTGCGTGCACCCCACGGCGGCATCTTCGTATTCCCGGTGGTGGATCACGCTGCGCTGTACTGCGTGGCGCTGGCTGTGGGCAGTGTGCTGGGTGCAGTGATCCTGAGCCTTGTCAAAAAGACCCAGCCCGCCGAGGCGAAGTAACAAGCCATTTTCTTCTCCATACGGATAGTTCTTCATAAGAGCAAAGGGGACTGCCGCACACCGCGGCGGTCCCCTTTGCGTTTTGCACAGGCACCATTTTCACAAAAAACAGGACAATATACCGCCCAAAACGGCCTATCCTGCCGGAATTGCGTTCAGCGCTTTGTTTTGCATTGCACCCCACCCCGGGCTGTGGTATACTTATATTCGTGATTTTAAAGCCCGGGTATGGTGTGCCGGGCCACCAGAGAGGAAACGAACGATGAAAATAGGATTTGACAACGACAGATATCTTGCGATGCAGTCTGAGCATATCCGCGAGCGCATCAAGAAGTTTGACAATAAGCTGTATCTGGAATTCGGCGGCAAGCTGTTCGACGATTACCACGCCTCCCGCGTGCTGCCCGGCTTTCAGCCGGACTCCAAGCTGCAGATGCTTTTGCAGCTCAAGGAGCAGGCCGAGATCGTCATCGTCATCAGCGCCGAGGACATCATCAGCAGCAAGGTGCGCGGCGACTACGGCATCACCTACGATCTGGACGTGCTGCGCCTCATCGACGCTTTTCAGGAGATGGGGCTGTATGTGGGCAGCGTGTGCGTGACCAAGTACACCGCCGCCCCGGAGGTGGAGGCCTTTGAAAAGCGCCTCAACGATCTGGGCATCCGCACCTTCCGCCACTATAAGATCCCCGGCTACCCCAACGATGTGGCCCGCATTGTCAGCGACGAGGGCTACGGCCGCAACGAGTACATTGAGACCGAGCGCCCGCTGGTGGTCATCACTGCGCCCGGCCCCGGCAGCGGAAAGATGGCCGTCTGCCTGTCCCAGCTGTATCATGAATATAAGCGGGGCGTCAAGGCCGGTTACGCCAAGTTCGAGACCTTCCCCATCTGGAACATTCCCCTGAAGCACCCGGTCAATCTGGCCTACGAGGCTGCTACCGCCGACCTGAACGATGTGAACATGATCGACCCCTTCCATCTGGAAGCCTACGGCGTGACCACCGTGAACTACAACCGCGACATCGAGATCTTCCCGGTGGTGAACGCGATGTTCGAGCTGATCGCAGGCCAGAGCCCCTATAAGTCCCCCACGGACATGGGCGTGAACATGGCCGGCAACTGCATCGTGGACGACGCAGTCTGCTGCGAGGCCTCCCGCAAGGAGATCGTGCGCCGGTACTACAAGTGCCTGTGCGAGCAGAAGATCACCGGCACCGCCAAGGAGAGCGAGCGCTACAAGCTGGAGCTGCTGATGAATCAGGCCGGGCTGACCATGGGGGCCCGGGAAGTGGAAAAGCAGGCACACGCCCGCAGCGAGGCTACCGGCGGCGCACCGGCTGCTGCCATTGAACTGAGCGACGGCACTGTCATCACCGGCAAGACCGGCCCGCTGCTGGGTGCTACCGCAAGCGCCCTGATCAATGCGCTCAAGTATCTGGCGGGCATCCCGCAGGAGACGGATCTGGTCAGCGCCGCTGCCATCGAGCCCATCCAGACCCTCAAGACCAACTATCTGGGTGGCAAGAACCCCCGTCTGCATACCGACGAGATCCTGATCGCCCTGTCCAGCTCTGCCGCTTCCAGCGAGCTTGCCGCAGCAGCCATGCACCAGCTGCCCAACCTCAAGGGCTGCGATGTGCACTCCACCGTTCTGCTTTCCAGCGTGGACAGCAGCACCCTGAACCGTCTGGGAATGTACCTGACCTGCGACCCCGTCTACGAGGAAGAGGATCGCAAGTACCATAAGCTGTAAAAATAAAAAGAAACTGGTAAACACCCCGGTCAGCGCCGTCAGGCGCTGACCGGGGTGTTATTGCTTGCCAGTTGTACGCAGTTGTGGTACACTTGTTCTGCTTAATTTTTATAGCAGATAGGAAAAGAGGAACAACAACATGGAACAACAACACAAGCGCAGCGCATTCTCCGGTAAGATCGGGTTCGTGCTGTCTGCCGCAGGCGCTTCGGTGGGTCTGGGCAACATCTGGCGCTTCCCGTATCTGGCAGCCAAATACGGCGGCGGCATTTTTCTGCTGGTATACATTCTGCTGGCAGTCACCTTTGGCTATACCATGATCGTGGCCGAGACCGCGCTGGGCCGTATGACCCACAAAAGCCCGGTCAGCGCCTACGCCCACTTCGGTAAGGGCAAGGGAATCCGGTTCGGTGGTTGGATCAACGCCATCATCCCCATTTTGATCGTGCCGTATTATTCGGTCATCGGCGGCTGGGTCATCCACTATCTGGCCGAGTATCTGTGCGGCCGCGGCAGCAATCTGGCAGTGGACGGCTACTTCTCCGCCTTTATCACCAACGGCTTGCAGGCCGAACTGGCCTTTTTGCTGTTCAGCCTGTTCACGCTGGGCATTATCTTTGCCGGTGTGCGCAACGGCGTAGAGCGCGTCTCCAAGGTGATGATGCCGGTGCTGGTGGTGCTGTCGCTGGTCATTGCGGGCTACTCTGTCACCCGTCCCGGTGCACTGGCGGGTGTGAAGTATTTTCTGGTGCCCAACCCCAAAAACTTCTCCTGGATGACCGTGGTCACCGCCATGGGGCAGATGTTCTACTCTCTGTCCATCGCCATGGGCATTCTGGTCACCTTCGGCTCCTATATGAAGAAGGATGTCTCTATCGAGGAGTCCACCGAGAACGTGGAGGTGTTTGATACCGCCATTGCCATCATGGCTGGCCTGATGATCATCCCGGCGGTGTTCGCCTTCTCCGGCGGCGACCCGGACACCCTGCAGGCCGGTCCTGCGCTGATGTTCATCACCATCCCCAAGGTGTTTGCCAGCATGGGTCTGGGCACCGCGGTGGGTGTGCTGTTCTTTGTGCTGGTGCTGTTTGCAGCGATTACCAGCTCCATCGCCCTGACCGAGAGCGCTGTCTCCACCTTTGAGGACGAGCTGGGCTGGGACCGCACCCGCTCCACTGTGCTCATCGGCGCCATCATGGTGGCGCTGGGCAGCCTGTCGGCGCTGGGCTACGGCCCGCTGGCCGGGGTGACCGTGTTTGGGATGCAGTTTTTGGACTTCTTCGACTTTTTGACCAACTCGGTCATGATGCCTATTGCCGCCATTGCCACCTGCCTGCTGGTGTCCCGCGTCATCGGCGTGGAGCAGATCGCGCAGGAGGTGGAGCAGGACGGTCAGCGCTTCCGCCGCAAGCCGGTGTTCAATTTTATGATCCGCTGGCTGTGCCCCATTTTTGCAGCCATCATTCTGGCAAGCTCGGTGGCAAACGCCTTTGGCTGGATCGCCATGTAAATGAAAGAAAACAGATTTTCCGGCAGCAGAACGCAGGCTTTTTAACAGGACAAGGGGGCCCTTATGAAAATGGAAACCTTGAAGCAGCAGATCCTGACAGCAAAGGGTGACGTGCGGGCAGAGCTGGTGCTGAAAAATGCCCGGGTCATCAACGTGTTCACAAACGAGATTGAGCAGGCCGATGTAGCCATCCGTCAGGGGGTCATCCTTGGCGTGGGACACTATACCGGCGAGACCGAGCTGGACTTGCAGGGCAAGTATGTCTGCCCGGGGCTTGTGGATGGGCACATCCACATTGAAAGCTCCATGCTCTGCGGCCCGGCCTTTGAACAGGCGGTGCTGCCCCACGGCACCACGGCGGTGGTCACCGACCCGCACGAGATCTCCAATGTAGCCGGTACGGCAGGGCTGGACTTTATGCTGGAGACTACAAAAGATCTGGCGCTTTCGGTCTACTTCATGCTGCCCTCCTGCGTGCCTGCCACCGGGCTGGACGAGTCCGGCGCGGTGCTGGAAGCGGAGCAGCTGCGCCCCTACTATCAGCAGCCCCGGGTACTGGGGCTGGCTGAACTGATGAACTCCTACGGCACAGTGCGCGCGGACGAAAAGATCCTGCAAAAGATCTGTGACTGCACCGCTGCGGGTAAACGCATCGACGGGCACGCCCCCTTCCTCAGCGGGGAGGAGCTGAACGCCTATATCGCCGCCGGGGTGCAGTCCGACCATGAGTGCTCGGACATCCATGAAGCCATGGAAAAGCTGCGGCGCGGGCAATACATCATGGTGCGGGAGGGTACCGCAGCCCAGAACATGGAAAGCCTGCTGCCCCTGTTCCGGGAGCCCTATTGCAGCCGCTGTATGCTGGTGACCGACGATAAGCACCCCGGAGACCTGTTGCAGGGCGGGCATATCGACTATATCATCCGCAAGGCCATTGCCGCCGGGGTAGACCCGGTGGTGGCAGTGCGGATGGGCACCCTTGTCCCGTGTCAGTACTTCGGTCTTGCGCACAGCGGCGCGGTAGCCCCGGGCTATACCGCCGATTTGATCGTGCTGTCGGATCTGGAACAGTTCACGGTGGAGCAGGTGTATAAAAAGGGCAAACTGGTGGCGCAGCAGGGCAGAATGCTGCACCCCGCCGCCCTTACTGTGGACAAGGCACGCTTTGCGCGGGTGTTCGATTCCTTCAACATGGATGAGATCACCCCGGAGCAATTGCAGCTGAAGCAGACCGGCACCCGGCAGCGAGTGATCTGTCTGACCCCGCACGCCCTGCTGACCACTGAAAAAATCGTTCCGTTCTGCCAGCATCCGGGCACAGCGCCCGGCGTGGACGTGGCGCAGAAAATCGTCAAGCTGGCGGTGTTCGAGCGGCATCACCGTTCCGGCCATGTGGGCTTGGGCTTTTTGGGCAACTACGGCCTGCAATGCGGCGCGGTGGCTTCCAGCATTGCCCACGACTCCCACAACCTCATCGTGGCGGGCACCAACGATGCCGACATGGTGCTGGCGGGCAACACGGTGCGCAAAAATAAGGGCGGCCTTGCCTTTGCACTGAACGGACAGGTGGTAGGGGAGCTGCCGCTGCCGGTGGCAGGGCTTATGAGCACCGAGAGCGCCGAATCCGTGGAGGAAAAGCTGCAGGCGCTCAAGGCGGCACTGAAAGCCCACGGCATCTCGGAGGACATCGACGCTTTTATGACCCTTGCTTTTGTAAGCCTGCCGGTCATCCCGAAGCTGCGGCTGAACACCTACGGTATCGTGGATGTGGATGCCCAGCGGATCGTCCCGGCGGTGTTCTGAGAGCGATGCCTGAGAGGGCAAACTGTAAATCTGACGTTTTGATCGCAATGCCGGACAGTCTGCGGGCTGTCCGGCGTTGTGTTTTTACGGCAAGATAGCTCTTGACTTTTTGACACAGAACCGGTATGTTGATACTGTCCGTCTGACACACAGCATTGCATTTATAATATAAGGAAACTTTATGGAAAAACGCAGTACACCCTCTTTGCAGATCACCGACCGCTTTGGCGCGCAGACGGCCTTTGCCAGCCTGCGCCTGCCGGACGGCACCGAAGCCACCATACCGGCAGAGCACGCCGCCGCCATTTATGTCAACGAGCAGCCCGCCTTCCGGGTGGTATGCACCCCGGCGCTGCTGCCGCAGCTGGCCTTGGGGCGGCTGCTCACCGAAGGATGGATCGCGTCTGCGGACGAGGTGGAGCAGATCGCCGTCTGCGCCGAGGGCGCAAAGGTGCAGGTATATCTGCGCCACCCGCTGCCTACCCGCCGCGCCGCCGCGCAGGAGGTGGCCAGCTGCTGCACCGATAATATCGCGCTGGGCAGCCCGGTGGAACTGCAGCCCCTGCGCCCTGTGCCGGGGCTGGCCTTGCAGTCGGAATGGGTGGAGCGCCTGACCGCCGCCATGCACGCCGGGCTGCCGCTGTACCGCGCCACCCGGGCGGTGCACAGCTGCTTTGTGCTGCACAAAGGGGAAATTGTTTTTGCCTGTGAGGATCTGGGGCGGCACAACGCGCTGGATAAGGCGGTGGGCTGCGCGGTGCTGGCAGGGCTGCCGCTGGCAGAATGTGTGCTGTACACCAGCGGCCGGGTGCCGCTGGATATGGTGCGCAAGGCCATCCGCGCCGGGGTGCCGGTGCTGGTAAGCAAAAGCATGCCCACCGTGCAATCCGCAGAACTTGCTGCGGAATACGGCCTGCAGCTGGTGTGCGGACGCAAATTCCCTAAAGTTTAAGCAAATATTACAAAAACAATAGTTACAAAACGGAAAAGCCTGTCTGTTTCTGTTGACATACTCCGCGCACGCATGTTAATATATTATCGAAGAGACCGCTCCGCTGTTGCAGCAGCCAGAGCGGCCTCAATTGCTGTCCGGGGTTACCCGGCAAAATAAAAAACAGGCAGGTGATAACATGAAGCAGGCAACCAACCCGTTTGCGCCCGTACCGCTGTGGCGCAAGCGGCTGCCGGGCTATGCAGCCATGGGCGTTGCGACCATCGCCTTGGCGGTCGGTCTGACCACCTTGCAAAGCGCACGCACCACGGTTGCCGGTACCCTGCTGCCGGTGTCGGAGGCGGATGCAGCCGCCTACGGCATCAGCGCAGTGTATCAGCTCGACGATGGCAGCTACCGCGTGGAGGGCTCTCAGAAGGGCTTCCAGAGCGATGTGCAGGCTGCCGTGACCATTGACGCCGAGGGCAATGTTTCCGCAGTAGAGATCCTCTCTCAGGACGAAACGGAAAGCCTTGGCGGCCAGTGCGTCAACCCGGAGTTCACGTCCCAGTATCAGGGCGCAGCTCCCTTCACGCTGGCGGGCAAAAGCTACACCGTAACGGACCCCGTTACCGGTGCCGCCTATGCCGCTGCCGGTGCGGCGGAGGAGCAGCCCGCTGCTGCCGGGGATTTTGACCCCGCACAGTGGCGCACCTTCGATACCTCTCCCGAGGCCGAGGCTACCCGCAAGATGTATGCTGCGGGGCTTACCTTCTCGGCTTTGAAGGGCGAGGCACTGGGCGATGAGCTGGCTCCGCCGCTGGATTCCAGCGCAGAGGCCGTGGCACGGCGCAAGCTGTACGCAGCCATGCTCAGCAAGAGCGCACTGGACGGCGAGCCGATGGCAATCCCCTTTGCGGATCTCTCGGCAGAGGAGCAGTCCAAGGCGCGTCTGGAGCAGGCCAGCCTGACCACCACCGGCAATGCGTCCGGTGCCGTCAGCGCAGACCTGACCGAGGTGGACGCCCTTTCCGGCGCGACCATCACCTCTTCGGCTGTGACGACCATCGTCAACAACTCGTATTTCTATGTGACCGGGGTACTCTGCGCAGAGTGACCTCAACGGAGGAATGGAACCTATGGCAAAAACTGATTTCCTGACGGCTGACATGACCCGCCGTCAATTCATGAAGATCTCGGGCAAGAGCCTTGCAGGGCTCACCCTGTCCGCTTCCATGCTGTCCCTGTTCGGCTGCTCTCAGCAGCAGGTGGATTCCGGCGCAGTGGCCACTTGGGCACTGCCGCAGGGCCTGCTGGTGGTCAACGCAGACCTGTGCACCGGCTGCCAGCGCTGCGAGATCAACTGCACCCTGACCAACGATGGCGTGTGCTCCTCTTACATCAGCCGCGTCAAGATCCAGCGCCGCCTGAATCTGGACGGCGCAGGCAACGGCCTGCTGTCCGGCACCGACAACTGCTTTGTCTACTTCCCGGATACCTGCCGCCAGTGTGAGGATCCCGCCTGCGGCAACGCATGCCCCCAGAAGGCCATTATCACCAATGAGCAGGGCATCCGCGTGGTCGATACCGACAAGTGCATCGGCTGCGGTGCCTGCCATGATGCCTGCCCGTGGCATATGCCCACCGTCAACCCCGAGACCGGCAAGTCCTCCAAGTGCATCGCCTGCGGTGCCTGCGTGGCGGGCTGCCCGTCCGGCGCTCTGTCCATCGTGGACTGGGATGCCGTTACCAGCGCAGCACAGGCTGCTTACAAGGATCTGTAAGGAGGAACAACAATGGCTGAAACCTATGGCTGGGCAGGCAAGATCCTGCGCGTCAACCTGACCACCGGTGAGATCACCACCCAGGACGACGCAAAATACCATAAATATATCGGCGGTATGGGCATGGCCTACCGCATCATGTACGAGGAAGCTCCCATGGAGCTGGACCCCTATGACGAGAAGGCTCTGGTCATCTTTGGTGTCGGCCCCCTGACCGGTGCCGGCGTGCCCTGCTCCGGCCGTATGAACGTGACCTTCCGTTCTACCTGGTCCAAGGGCCACTCCATCATCGATGCACACATGGGCGGCCACATCGGCTCCATGCTGAAGTATGCCGGTTATGACGGCATCGTTGTCAGCGGCATCTCCGAAAAGCCCGTCTACCTGCGCATCGAGGACGGCGAGGTCTCTCTGGAGGACGCAAGCGAGATCTGGGGCAAGGGTACCTTTGCTGCCAACAAGTGGATGGTGGAGCAGAACGGCCGTGAGTTCGAGACTGCTTCCATCGGCCCCGCCGGTGAGAACCTGGTGGATTACTCCACCCTGAACACCAGCTTCGGCAACTCCGGCGGTGCCGGTCTGGGCGCTGCCATGGGCAACAAGAAGCTGAAAGGCCTGGCCATTCGCGGCACCGGCAGCGTCAAGGTGGCTGACCCCAAGAAGGTGCTGGAGCTGTCCAACTACATGATGGGCAACCTGATCGGCGGCAACAACAACCACAACGTGCCCGCACAGCCCCAGAGCTGGGCAGAGTACAGCGCCACCTCCGGCAAGAACCGCTGGTCCGGCGCTCCCGGCCGTATGTGGAAGAAGGCTCCCGGCGGCCCCGTGGATACCGGCGAGCAGCCCTACAATGATATCAACAAGGTGGCTCTGCGCTGCTTCAAGGGCTACTTCGACTTCGGCGCTCCCGCTGCCGAGTACACCGTGAAGAACGGCGGCTGCTCCTCCTGCCCCATCCGTTGCTACACTGAGTACGATGTGGATCCGCTGGCCGATTACGACCTGCCCACCCACAACTCCAACACCTGTATGCCCGTGCTGTACGGCACCCGCGTCTATCCGGACGGCGTGCACGATTTCAAGTACGAAGGCGACGGCACCATGGTCATCAACCTGGCATGGTCTCATGCTGTGGACGATATGGGCCTGTGGGACAACTACGGCAACCTGAACCGCGACCTGCTGTGGATCCTGCGGATGCCGCGTGAGGAGGCCACCAAGTACATCAGCGAGGCTGAGTACGACTCTCTGCCCTGGGAGTGGGAGAAGGCTGGCGATCCCCGCTGGGAGGTGGAGCTGATCCGCCGCATGGCTTACGGTGAGGGCGACCTGTCCGTGATCGCCAAGGGCACCCTGGCCATGATGGAGAAGTTCGGCCTGCCCAAGAGCTGGCTGGACCGCGACGATGGTGCCACCAACTCCAACCTGATCTACAACGGCTTCCCCAACCACCACGGCCCTGCTGAGGCATGGCAGGTGGGTATGCTGTACAACCTCGTCTACAACCGCGACTGCATGATCCACGAGATCGTCTGCGAGACCGGCTCCGGTGCTCCCTATGATGTGACCAAGAAGGTCATGGAAGACTTCTTCGGTGAGGGCTGCTACGATAAGGCCAAGGCCTACACTCCCATCAACGAGAACAAGGCAAAGCTGGCTGCATACTGCGTCAACGACAAGAACTTCCACGACTCTGCCACCCTGTGCAACTGGATGTGGCCCATGACCCAGTCTCCCTCCAAGGAGCGCGAGTACCACGGCGACCTGGATCTGCAGGCAGACTTTATGACTGCTGTTACCGGCGAAACCTATACCCAGGCCGATCTGCAGGAGGACGGTGCCCGCATCACCCAGATGCTGCGCGCGATGACCGCCATCAGCTTCCAGCAGAACTGCGGCAGCGCAAACCTGCGTCAGGAGCACGATGCCATCTGTGATTGGGTGTTCGATAAGGACCCCGACTTCAAGGCATTCGAGGAAGGCACCACCAAGCTGGACCGTGCCGACATGGAAAAGGCAAAGGATCTGTTCTACGACATCTTCGGCTGGGACCGCACCACCGGTGTGCCCACCCGCGAGACGCTGGAGAAGTATGATCTGGCTGACATGGCCGATGATCTGGAAAAGCGCGGCATCTACGCCCAGAACACCGCAGCAGCTGAATAAATCCCATAGAAAGAGGAACGATCGTCATGTTGTTTGGCAGACGTAAACCCGGCTACACCACCACTGTGGACAGCAGCGTGGACCCGGAGCAGGCCGTTCTGGACCTGCAGAAGGCAGAGCTGGCCGCCAAGAAAAAGCCCAAGGCAGAGGTGTTCGACATCAATGCCGCCAGCGAGACGGCCCGCCGCCTGAAGGAAACGGGCAGCAGCTTTGACGGCAGCGCTGCCAAGACCGGCGAGGACGTGATCGCCGCCGTGGAGCGGGAGACCGCAGAGCTTGCAGCAATGCAGGCTGCCGGGGCCGCACCCGAAGCCGCCGAAAATGTACAGGACGAGGCCGCAAAGCCTCAGCTGCTGGATTTTCTGGCCGGTGAGCCGGAGGCTGAAAACGATCCCTTTGCGGATCAGCCCACCAAGACCGCGCCGGAGCTGCCGGAGCTGACCCCCGCGCAGGAGCTGGCCGGTTACATCCGTTCCCGCAGCGCCGCCGCGCTTATCACGCCCCACGCACTGCTGGTCAGTGAGGTGGAGAACGCCGACGAGCTGCTGGCTCAGATGCCGCAGGACCCCCAGTGTGAGGATATCGTTGTCCGTGCAGGCGCAAAGGATACCTACTATTACTCCAACGCCAACATGAGCGACAACTACGCCATGATTGCCCAGCTCATTGAGGACAAAGACCTCTGTGTCATGTTTGCTGAGATGGTGCGCTTCAATGCACGGGTTTACCCCAGTGCCACCCCGCTGAAGTACTTCCAGCGCTCCCCCTACGGCCTTGCGCCGGAGGAAATCGAGCAGACCTGGAAGACCATGCAGGGCAGGCCGGAGTTTGCCGACATCGAGGAGCTGACCAACAATCAGAACGAGCGGTTCCTCTTCTCCACCCAGCACCTCACCCGCCGCTATGCAAAAGCCATCAGCGACGTGGATGATTTCTGCGACTAAAAGATCATACACAATTGAATAGGGTACAAGAGCTTCTTTGAGCAAGGCTGTCTAAACCCCGCAGGGGGCAGGACACCGCGCCGCAATGCTAAGGGCCAACGCCGGCATTCAAGGGTGGCAGGGGAAACCCGGCCGCCTTCCCGCAGAAGAAACGCTGCAATTTGAAAAAAAGAACTCCTCCCATCCACCGTTCCGGAGCGTTGCCTCCTTCCCGTTGCTGCAACAGCGGAAAAGGAAGCGGCTCCCTCGGCGTGGCGGCCTGCAGGCTGCCGCGCCGGGCCATGTTCGGTTTTTTGCGGGGGCGTTTTGATTTTCGGTCAGAACGTCTCCGCTTTTTTTCACCTGCCGATCGAAAAGAGATCTCCCCGGGAGTTTGTCCGGGCCATAGCGGGCAAACTGTGCCCCGGGGAGCGATGGAGGATTTTTGCAATGAAACAGCCTTTTTGCACGCCAGCCCAGGCCCTGCGCCGGGTGCTGGATGCTGCTGCGGCTCTCCCGGTGCCTGCCACGGAGCGGGTGCCGCTGGATGATGCCTGTGGGCGGATCGCAGCCCGGGACCTGTGCGCCCGGATGGATCAGCCCCCTTTTGACCGGAGCCCTCTGGATGGCTATGCCCTTCACAGTGCCGACACGGCCGGGGCGGGGGAGAAGACCCCTGTCACCCTGCCGGTGGTGATGAAGCTCTACGCCGGGGATGCCCCCGCCGCTGCCCTGCCTGCCGGGTGTGCTGCCCGCATTATGACCGGTGCACCCCTGCCCCCGGGCGCGGACTGCGTTCTGATGCAGGAGCTGACCGACAGCGGGGAGGAGCAGGTGCGCATTTACGCCCGGCTCCAGCCCAACGCCAATGTGGTGTTCCGGGGTGAGGACATCGCCGCCGGTGCCCCCATTGCCGCTGCCGGAACTGTGCTGACCCCGGCGCACATCGGTGTGCTGGCCGGTCAGGGCATCTCGGATGCTGAGGTCTTCCGCCCCCTGACCGTGGGCGTGCTTGCTACCGGCAGTGAGCTGCTGGAAGCGGGTGAGGCCTGGGCTCCCGGCAAGATCTACGATGCCAACGGGATCCAGAATGCCGCCCGCCTGCGGCAGCTGGGCTTTGCCGTGGAGCGCACCCACTGCTCGGATGACCCGGAGGAGATCGCCGCCCGGATGAAGGATCTGCTCACCCGGTGTGATGCGGTGATCACCAGCGGCGGTGTTTCGGTGGGGCAGAAGGATTACCTGCCCACAGTGCTGGAAATGCTGCACGCGGAGCCTGTTTTTGCCGGGGTGGCCCAGAAGCCCGGCAGCCCCATGATCGCTGCACAGGTGGGAGAGAAGCTGGTGTTCTGCCTGTCCGGCAATCCCTTTGCCGCTGCTGCCACGCTGGAGCAGTATGCCGTTCCGGCCCTGCTGCGGGCCGCAGGACGGCGGGAAGAGGACTGCATCCCGGTGCATACCCGGGGCAGGCTGACCACCGGCTTTTCCAAGCCCAGCAAGGGAACCCGCTTTCTGCGGGCCAGAGCGCTGGGCGGCCTGGTGGAGATCCCCGGCGAGGGCAACGCGGAGGCGCATTCCTCGGGCAGTCTGTCGGCCATGATGGGCTGCAACTGCCTGGTGGAGCTGCCTGCGGGCAGCGGCCCGGTGGCTCCGGGCGAAGAAGTGGAGGTACTGAACTTTGTACAGTGAAAAGAAACAGGCGCTTGCTGCCGAGCTGAGCCTGAAGCGCCCGGCTGTGCTGGCCGTGAGCGGTGCGCACAACAGCGGCAAAACGACGTTATTGGAAAAACTCATCCCCCTGCTGCGGGCACGGGGCCTGAAGGTGGGGGTCATCAAGCATGACGGCCACGATTTCACCCCCGACGTGCCGGGCACCGACAGCTTCCGCCTGCGGGAGGCCGGGGCCGAGGGCGTGGCGGTCTTTTCGGGCAGCCGCTACCTGCTGACGGAGGAATTCCGCCTGAACGAGCAGGATCTGCTGGCCCTGTTTGAGCGCCACGGCTATGATCTGGTGCTGATGGAGGGCTTTAAGGAGAGCGGCTGGCCCAAGATCGAGGTGGTGCGCAAGGCTGTCTCGGAGGAGCCTGTCTCCTTTGAGCCGCTGGCCATCGTGGGGGATGTTCCGGGCGCGGATTTTGCACTGGACGAGCCCGCAGCGCTGGCCGACTGGATCGCTGCACAGATGCCTGCATTGTAACAGGGGGAGGAAGAAAAACCATGAAACTGATCCGTACCGAAGACGCGGCAGGGCAGGTGCTCTGCCACGATATCACCCAGATCATCCCGGGTGAATTCAAGGGGGCCCGCTTCAAAAAGGGCCACATCATTCAGCCCGAGGATATTCCGGTGCTGCTGAGCATCGGCAAGGAAAACCTCTATGTCTGGGAGAAAAAGCCCGGCATCCTCCACGAGGACGAAGCTGCCGCCCTGCTCTACAAGGCCGCTGCCGGTCAGAATATCCACGGCACCGAGCCCCGGGAGGGCAAGATCGAACTGATCGCTGACTGCGACGGTCTGCTCAAGATCGACCGCAGGGCCCTGCTGGCGGTGAACAGCACCCCCCAGATGATGATCGCCACGATCCACGGCGACCTGCCTGTGAAAAAGGGAGCCAAGCTGGCTGGTACCCGCATCATCCCGCTGGTCATTGAGCAGGAGAAGATGGAGGCCATGCAGGCTGCTGCCGGGCCGAAGCCCATCCTGAACGTGCTGCCCTTCCACCAGAAGAAGTTTGCCGTTATCACCACCGGCAGCGAGGTGTTCAAGGGCCGCATTGAGGACAAGTTTACTCCCATCCTCGAGCAAAAGCTGGCGGTATATGGCTGTGAGATGGCCTTCCACAAGGTCTGCGACGATGACCCGGCGGGCATCACGGCCGCCATTCTGGAAGCAAAGGCCGCAGGCTGTGAGCTGATCTTTACCACCGGCGGCATGAGCGTGGACCCGGATGACCGCACCCCGCTGGCCATCAGGAACACCGGGGCCGAGATCGTCACCTACGGCGCGCCCGTGCTGCCCGGTGCCATGTTCCTGGTCAGCTATCTGGATGGTGTGCCGGTCTGCGGTCTGCCCGGCTGTGTGATGTACGCCAAGCGCACCATTTTTGACCTGCTGCTGCCCCGCCTGCTGGCCGATGACCCCATCACCGCCGAGGATATCGCCCGTCTGGGCGAGGGCGGCCTCTGCCTGGGCTGCGCCGAGTGCCACTGGCCCAACTGCGGCTTCGGACACTGCTGAAACCCTCTCAGGCAAAGCCTTTCGGCTTTGCCAGCTCCCCCGAAGGGGGAGCTTAACTAAGGTGAAAAAATATGAGTGAAAATAATCTGACACATTTTGATGCCGCCGGAAACGCTGTGATGGTGGACGTGAGCGAAAAGCCAGTCACGGCCCGGGAGGCCACGGCCCACGGCATCATTACCATGAATGCGGATGCCTTTGCCGCCGTGCAGAGCGGCACCGTGAAAAAAGGCGATGTGCTGGGCGTGGCCCGGGTGGCCGGCATCATGGCCACCAAGCGCACCAGCGAGCTGATCCCCCTGTGCCACCCGCTGCCGCTGACCAAGGTGCAGATCGAGTTTGACCTGCTGCCCGAGCGCCGGGCTGTGGAAGCACGCTGCACGGTCAAGACCAGCGGCGTGACCGGCGTGGAGATGGAAGCCCTGACCGGCGTTTCCACCGCCCTGCTCACCATCTATGATATGTGCAAGGCCGTGGATAAGGGCATGGAGCTGGGCGAGATCC
>ENA-OPDW01000746-OPDW01000746.1-human-gut-metagenome-genome-assembly--contig:-NODE-746-length-23093-cov-31.082516_pt1 | contig 23093 bp, 20 predicted proteins | sample MGYA00241264_ERZ501508 | MGnify/ENA primary metagenome ERZ501508 (study PRJEB25962, sample SAMEA2042575) | human gut metagenome | biome: human gut; feature: human-associated habitat; material: faeces...
AAAAGGCAAAAAATAAAAAGGGGTGCGTCACAGACTTATGACACACCCTCTTTTTAATATTCTGATAATTCTTGATTACTCCTTGTCGTAAGCATGAACAGGGTAGTCGATGGTATAGTGGAGACCACGGCTCTCCTTGCGCTCTATCGCCATGCGGGTGATGAGATAACCCACGTTAATCATGTTGCGGAGCTCGCAGAGTTCCTTGCTTACCTTTACACGCTTGAAGAGATTCTCGGTCTCTTCGTAGAGAAGATCGAGACGGTCCCATGCTCGCTTCAGACGGAGGTCACTGCGCACGATGCCTACATAGTTGCTCATGCATTCGCCAACCTCTTTCACGCTCTGTGTAATCAGCACCTTCTCTTCGTTGGTCAAAGTACCTTCATCGTTCCATGCTGGTACCTTCTCATTGAAGTCGTACTCATCTACATGTTCAATACTGTGCTTGGCAGCAGTCTCGGCATAAACCACAGCCTCTATGAGCGAGTTGCTGGCAAGACGGTTACCGCCATGCAGACCGGTGCATGAACACTCGCCGAGAGCATAGAGACGGTTGATGCTGGAGCAGCCGTTCAAATCTACCTTGATACCACCACACATGTAGTGAGCGGCAGGACGAACTGGGATATAATCCTTGGTGATGTCGATGCCGATGCTGAGACACTTGGCATAGATGTTAGGGAAGTGACGCTTGGTCTCCTCCGGATTCTTATGGGTTACATCCAGGCAGACATGATCCAATCCGTGAATCTTCATCTCCTTATCGATGGCACGGGCCACGATGTCGCGAGGAGCCAAACTCAGGCGCTCATCATATTTCTCCATAAAGCTCTCACCGTTAGGCAGACGCAAGATGCCACCGTATCCACGCATCGCCTCGGTGATGAGGAAGGCTGGATGAGTCTCGCCTGGATGATAGAGGGCTGTAGGGTGGAACTGAACGAACTCCATGTCGGCCACGGTACCCTTGGCACGATAAACCATCGCCTCGCCATCACCCGTAGCGATGACAGGGTTGGTGGTAGTCTGATAAACGGCACCACATCCGCCGGTACACATCACGGTTACTTTGCTCAGATAGGTATCCACCTTCTGGGTATCAGGATTCAATACGTATGCACCGTAACAGTTGATATAAGGAGTGCGGCGAGTAACACGGGCACCCAAGTGGTGCTGAGTGATAATCTCCACGGCGAAATGATTTTCCTTGATATCGATATCCGGACAGTTGCGCACAGCCTCCATCAGACCGCGCTGGATTTCTGCACCCGTATCATCGGCATGATGAAGGATGCGGAACTCGCTGTGACCGCCCTCACGGTGTAGGTCGAACTTGCCGTCCTGCTGCTTATCGAAGTTGACGCCCCACTGCACGAGCTCTTGAATCTGCTCCGGTGCCATGGTGACAACCTGCTTCACTGCTTTATAATCGCTGATATAATCACCAGCAATCATTGTATCCTGTATGTGCTTGTCGAAGTTATCCACTTCCAAGTTGGTAACTGACGCCACACCACCTTGTGCGAATGACGTGTTAGCCTCGTCGAGCGAGGTCTTGCAAATCATACACACCTTACCTTTATGCGCTCTGGCTACTTTCAGGGCGTAACTCATACCGGCAACTCCTGAGCCGATAATCAGAAAATCATACTTATAAACCATTGAGTTTATTCTTATCTAATTTCAATTTTAAGAACGGGTGTTTTTATCTATAAAACAGCCCCATTCTCTCAGAATTAATTCTTAATTCGTTGCAAAAGTAATAATTAATCTTTAAAATGAGTAATAAGAGAGGGATTTTTTGTAATTTTGCAGCGAAATTTAAGGTTATATAGTCTTTTAGACTATCAAATGGTCGCAAAAACGACTTTATTATAAGGTAATAAATCAAAGTTATGGCAGATAGAACTTTTCATAAGCGCTTTACGCTGACGGCACGTATCGGTGTGGCGGTGTTCGCAATCCTGGCTCTCTACTTCTTCTGGGTCAAACTGGCTATCATCGGCATCTTTGTGGCTATCATCATCGTGGGCATGATAGAGCGCATACTGAATACAACCTATACCTTCAAGATGGTAAAACCGATAGACCTGGATGAGGAGATGGAATATCTTATCATCAATGAGGGCAGGTTCTCTTCCAACAGAAATGTGCCGCTATGTGATGTCACTGATGTACACATCGCCAAGACTTTCTTCGGATTAGACCATTGTGTGGTCATCGAATTCGGACATAAGAATATTGTGACCGTTCAGCCGGATAATGAAGAGGCATTTATGGAGAGAATCAAAAATAAATAATTTCTTTTAAGTTCAGGTGAACTGATTGTGATGAAAAAGATAATATATATGATGTTGGGTCTGATGATGGTATGGATCTCTGTACCGGTGCAGGCCCAGAATGTGATTGAAGATGAGGGAATAGAAACGGTTGATGAGGAGGATGTTCCCGACTCTACAGTCGTTGACTCCCTGGCTGCGGATACGCTCGCGCAGAAATTGCCTTGGCCCGAATCGGTGAAGGTGGGTATTGATAAACTCCTTGAAAGCAAGATGTTCGAAACATCACAGGTAGGACTGATGGTCTGGGACCTGTCTGCTGACTCTTGTATCTATCAGAGAAATGAACGACAGCTGATGCGTCCGGCAAGTACGATGAAGCTCCTGACTGCCATTACGGCGCTCGATAAGTTGGGTGGTTCTTATCAGTTTAAGACCTCTCTGAAATATACCGGTACCATTGAGAATGGAGTATTGACGGGTGATGTCTATTGTATAGGCGGTATGGATCCCCGTTTCAACAGCGATGATATGTCGGCATTTGTCAATAGTCTGAAGGAAATGGGTGTTGACACCATCCGTGGCAGCATCTATGCCGACCGCTCTTTGAAGGATGCCGACCTGTTGGGTGAAGGCTGGTGCTGGGATGATGACAATCCGGTGCTTTCGCCACTGGTATTCCAGCGCAAGGACATCTTTATGGATAAGTTTCTTGCCAAGCTCCGTGAGGAAGGCATCGAATATTCCTGCTTTGGGGCTTCAGAGAAGACTTGTCCTGCGAGTGCCTTTACGGTCTGTACCCGATTCCATACGATGGATCAGATTCTGCACAAGATGATGAAGGAGAGTGATAATCTCTATGCCGAGAGCATGTATTATCAGATTGCGGCTTCTACGGGCAATAAATGGGCGAGTGCCAAGAGTGCCCGAAATGTGGAAAGACAGCTTATCCGTAAGATAGGACTCAATCCGGCAAGATATAAACTGGCTGACGGCTCGGGACTTTCGCTCTATAATTATCTCAGTGCCGAACTGGAGGTGAAACTGCTGCGTTATGCTTATCTCAACGGTAATATCATGGACCATCTGAAGCATTCGCTGCCTATCGGTGGGGTAGATGGTACATTGAAGAAGCGTATGAAGAACAGTTTTGTGCATGGCAATGTGAAAGCGAAGACGGGTACGCTGACGGGCATCATCTCATTGGCGGGTTACTGTACCGCAGCCAATGGTCATGAACTCTGTTTCGCCATCATCAACAATGGTATCATGCATGGCAATAATGCCAGACACTTTGCAGATAAAGTATGTACTTTGCTCTGCCAACCGTGAGCGTTAGTTGATAGTTTATAGTTGATAGTTAATAGTTTTATGGAGGAAATTCGTAATTTTGTAGATGAAATGATTACATGGGCAGGAGTCACCGGTGATTTTGTGCCCATGCTGCGCCATATCTTGCTCACCATTACTGCCATTCTCTTGGCGATGTTGAGCGATTTCCTGTGTCGCAAGATACTGGTTCCGCTCATCAGTAAGATTACTGATAAGACGGACATCACTTGGGATGATGTGCTGCTGAACAAGAAGGTGCTCACCTCGGCTTGCCATATTGTGCCGGCGGTGGTGATATGGTCGCTCATGCCGCTGATTTATCTGGAGTATCCGATATTCAAGGAGATATTGGAGCGGGCTACGGGCATTTATATCGTGGTGATGTCGGTGCGTACGGCTCTGGTCTTTATCGGGTCTTTCAAAGGACTGGAGGATTCTCAGGAGCGACGCTCGTCGGCTCAGCAGTATTTCCATACTTTCTGCGGTGTTCTCAGGGTATTGATGCTCTTCGTGGCTGCTGTGGTGGTGGTTGCCATCCTGTTGGGCAAGAACCCGATGACTCTCTTTGCCGGTTTGGGTGCTACCTCGGCTGTCCTGATGCTGGTCTTTAAGGATACCATCACGGGATTGGTGGCTGGTGTGCGTCTTACCAGCAATGATATGTTGCATAAAGGCGACTGGATTACGGTGAAGTCGGTAGATGCCAATGGTATCGTTGAGGATATGTCACTCACGACCGTGAAGGTGCGCAACTTTGATAACACCATCGTTACCATTTCGCCTATTACCCTGGTGAATGGTTCGTTTCAGAACTGGATTGGTATGCAGAAGAGTGGTGGACGAAGAGTGAAGCGCGTGGTTTACTTCGATTTCCGCAGTGTCCGTCTGGTAGACGAGACATTAAAATGCACTCTGCTTGCCAAGCATTTCGCCACCGAAGATTCGTTTAAGTTGAAGGAGTCGTTGCAGAAGGCGATAGATAAAGATATACAAGAAGGGAAGGATATTGAGGATTTAAAGAATCCTGCAGCCCTTGCCCCTACCAATCTCCAGCTTTACCGTAAATTCATGGAGAAGTATCTGCGCCAGCGTCCGGAGGTTAATACTGATCTCACGTTGATGGTGCGTCACATGGAAGCCACACAATGCGGTCTTCCTATCGAGTTCTATTTCTTCATCAAGGATAAGGTATGGGTAAATTACGAGCATATCCTCGCCGATATCATGGAGCATGCCTATGCCTTGGCGAATGAGTTCGGACTGAAGATTTATGAGCAATATCCGGAACAGTAATTACTTTGAACATTGAGATTTGAACATTGAATTTTATGAATAGTTTTTCGGCTGTCATTATCCGTTGGTTTCGTGAGTATGGTAGGGATTTGCCTTGGCGCGAAACCAAGGATCCTTATGCCATCTGGCTGAGCGAAATCATCCTTCAGCAAACCCGCATCACACAGGGGTGGGAATATTGGGAGCGGTTCATGAAGACCTATCCCAAGGTTGAAGATTTGGCTGCAGCCCGCGAGGATGATGTCTTGAAACTCTGGCAGGGCTTGGGGTATTACTCACGAGCCCGCAACCTTCATACTGCTGCCAAACAGATTGTGGTGCTCGGTTATTTCCCTGATACGCTTGAAGGTATCAAAGCCCTGAAAGGTGTTGGCGATTATACCGCTGCTGCCATTGGTTCTTTCGCTTTCGACATTCCGGCGGCTGTAGTAGATGGCAATGTGTATCGGGTTCTTTCACGCTACTTCGGAATAGATACTCCTATCAACTCAACGCAGGGGAAAAAAGAGTTTGCTGCGTTGGCTCAATCACTCTTGCCTGCTTCGTCTGCTCAGCAACTTTCTGATATTGCATTATCGCTTGTTGCTGCCTATAACCAGGGCATGATGGATTTCGGAGCTATCCAGTGTACTCCCCAATCTCCGAAGTGTCTTGTCTGTCCGCTTGCCGAAACCTGTGAGGCTTTGAGAACAGGAAGGGTAGAGGAGTTGCCGGTGAAGAATAAGACACTGAAGGTGAAAACGCGCCATCTCTCCTATATATATATAAGGTGTAAAGGCGATGTGGCTATCCATCGTCGCGGTGAGGGTGATATCTGGCAAGGATTGTGGGAACCATATAACGCATCTGATGCTTTGCAACTGCCTGCCTTTGTCCATAGTCCTCTTCTCCTGGCTAAGGATGTGAAGCATGTACTTACCCATCGCATCCTCCTTGCCGACTTCTATCTGCAGGAAACAGAAACCCGCCCCCTGCTCCCTGATGATTATATCTGGGTGAAAGAGGACGAGATAGAACAGTATGGTGTTCCAAGGTTGATAGAAATCATGTTGGAAATGGTTCAAGCTAAATCATAAAAAAGAGGGTGTATCATAAAGCCATGACACACCCTCTCTTATTTATATATGTTCTGTTAGATATTTCGTCTCAAGCAAGAATTAGTAATTCTGTGCTTCAATCTGGAAGTAGCTCTGTGGGTGGTTGCAGACTGGGCAAACCTCAGGAGCCTGCTTGCCTACTACGATATGTCCGCAGTTAGAGCACTGCCAGATGCAGTCGCCGTCACGAGAGAAGACGAGCTTGTCCTGTACGTTCTTCAAAAGCTTACGATAACGCTCCTCGTGGTGCTTCTCGATTTCAGCAACCATCTCAAACTTAGCTGCAATCTCCTCGAAACCTTCTTCGCGAGCCTCTTTCGCCATACGAGGATACATGTCTGTCCATTCATCGTGCTCACCATTCGCAGCAGCCTCCAGGTTCTTCTCTGTATCCTGGATAGCACCGCCCTCCAGATACTTGAACCACAACTTAGCGTGCTCCTTCTCGTTAGCAGCTGTCTCCTCAAAGATGTTGGCTATCTGTACAAAACCGTCCTTCTTTGCCTTGCTTGCAAAATAGGTATATTTGTTACGAGCCTGTGACTCACCAGCGAATGCCTCCTGGAGGTTCTTCTCTGTTTTTGTTCCTTTTAATTCCTTCATAATGTCTATTTTTTATAATGTTAATATGTTCTTTATTAAATCTTGTGCAAAGATATTGAAAATATTTCAAATATACAAATAAATTAAGAACTATTTAACTTTTTGGCGCTTATTTAAATAAAATAAAGCAAAACCGAGCATGGCAACACCGAAGATCCACGAGATAATGGCACTCGTTACCATACCCAGCGTATGAGTGAATCCCGCTACAACGAAGGTGAGGAAACTGACGGTAGCCACAGTCAAGGCGTAAGGCAACTGTGATGATACATGATGCACATGCTTGCATTCCGCTCCCGCACTCGCCATGATGGTAGTATCGCTGATAGGAGAGATATGGTCGCCACATACCGCTCCAGCCATACATGCCGAGATAGAGATGATGCGCAAAGGATCTGCACCAGGGAATACGGCGATGCAGATAGGAATCAGAATACCGAAGGTTCCCCAGGAGGTGCCCGTTGCAAATGCCAGGAAGCCTGCTACCAGGAAGATGATGCCCGGAAGAAGCATCTGAAGTTCTGAGGCACTGCTCGCAACAACCGATGATACATATTCTGCCGCACCCAGCGAGTCGGTCATACTCTTCAGCGTCCATGCCAAAGTAAGAATCAGAATGGCTGGTACCATTGCCTCAAAACCCTTGATGAGACTACTCATCGCCTCATCGAAAGGCAAGGTCTTGCGAATGGTAAACATCATGATGGTAAGAATCAGGGCTGCCAATGAACCGATTACCAAGCCTACAGAGGCATTGCTCGCAGCAAAGGAATCCACAAAGTTGAGATAGTTGGCATTATCGGCATCGAAGAATCCGCCCGAATATACCATGCCCGCCATGCAGAAGATAATCAGCATGATGATTGGTATCACCAGGTCGCTCACGGTTCCCTTGTTCTTGGAATCCTCTTCCTGTTTGGCTCCCACACCGTGCTCAACAATCTGCAGTTTGGTATCGCTCACCTCATCGAGTTTCCCGCCATTGGTTCGTTCGTACCATTCCTTCAGTCTCGCATCATACTTGCTCATCGCCTTGAAGTCGAAGCCCAGTATCACGATGCCAAACATAAAGAGGATGGTAAAGAATGCGTAGAAATTAAAAGGTATCGCCTTGCAGAAAAGCGCCAGTCCGTTCTCTCCGCCCGATACGAAGCCCGATACCGCAGCTGCCCAACTCGAGATAGGGGAGATGATGCAGACCGGTGCTGCAGTGGAGTCGATGAGATAAGCCAGCTTCTCCTTGGTAACACCATTGCGCACTGCGATAGGGCGCATCACCGAACCCACGGTAAGGCAGTTGAAGTAATCATCGATGAATATCAGAATGCCGAGCAGAATGGTGGCAATCTGTACGCCAACCTTCGAGTGTACGTGCTTGGAAGCCCAACGGCCGAAAGCAGCCGAACCACCCGCCTTGTTCATCAATGAAACGATGCAGCCTAATACCACCAGGAATACTAGAATGCCCACGTTCCATGGGTCAGAAAGGCAATGTATCAAACCGTATGCCTTGGCATCATCGCCTTCACCTACAGTGTGGTTTGTCAGGTGAACGAGGAATCCGTCGAAACCTGTTCCCATCGAAATGCAATATTGAACGGCACCCAGTATGATACCGATAAAAAGAGAAGAATAGACCTCCTTTGTCTTCAGCGCCAGAGCGATGGCGACGATAGGAGGCAGTAACGACCATGCGGTCCCAATCATGTTGTAATCCATTTTATTGTTTTTGGGTTAGAAATATTCAATAGGCAAAGTTAAGGCTTTTTTGTTATATATGCAAAAAAAACAGGCAGAAAAATGGTGCTTATGGGTTGATATGGGCTGTTTTAGCATATTTTATCATTATAAAGTGTCGTTTTTCTATATTTTTATTGTATCTTTGAAAACTCAAATTGCAACTCAATCTGAGATAGAATGGAAACTCAATTTTAACAACTTAATAATGGAGGACTAATTATGAACATCAATTCTGGTATTAAGCAAGCCGTGATTTTAACCATCGGCATCATCATGCTTGGATTTTGTATCAAGTCGGGACTTGAAAGTGTGATTAGTAATGATCGAAAGGTTGTAGTGAAAGGCCTTGCCGAAAAGGAGGTGGAGGCAGATAAGGTGACGTGGCCTATCGTTTCCAAGGAAATAGGCAATGACCTGCCTGAACTCTATCAAAAAATCAATGCCACCACGAGAACCATCAGAAACTTCCTGGTGGAGAATGGCGTTAAGGCTAATGAAATCAATGTGAATGCGCCTGTGGTCATCGACCTCAATGCTGAACGGTATGGCGAAAACCGCCAGGGGTATCGTTATAACATTACTTCCATCATCACGGTTACATCGAAGAATGTGAAACTGGTCCGCAGTATCATTGCCCGTCAGGGTGATCTGCTTCAGAAGGGGGTTGCCATTGTGGATGGTGGTTACGAGAATCCGGTGAAGTATGAGTATGTTGCCTTCCGTCAGATGAAACCTAAGATGATGCAGGAGGCGATAGAGAATGCTGAGCAGACTGCTACCCAGTTTGCTGAGAACAGCAAGAGTAAGATAGACAAGATTATGAATGCCGACCAGGGCCAGTTCTCTATCGAAGACCGCGATTCCAATACCCCATATATTAAAAAGGTAAGGGTTGTTACTACCGTTACTTATTCTTTAAAGGATTAGGAGTAGTGATTAGTGAATAGTGATTATTTATTAGTGATTAATTGTAATAAGAGGGTGTGTTATAGACTAATGGCATACCTTCTCAAATTAAAACAACGAAAAACTATGAGGAAAATCATATTAGCGGCTATTTTATTTCTACCATTTCTTGTTTCTTGTTCTCAGAACAGGAAAGCACCTGATGTTTCTCCTCAAACGACTGTAGGGAAGTCTGAGAAAACTGAAACTGCCAAGGTGCAATATCTCACCACATCTGATTTCAGAAAAAAGATTATGGATTACGAGGCTCATCCGGATGAATGGGTATTCGCCGGTTCCCGTCCTGCCGTCATCGATTTCTATACCACCTGGTGTGGTCCTTGCAAGATGATGGCTCCCATGGTAGAATCTCTTGCCGGGAAATATGCCGGCAAGATAGATTTCTATAAGGTGGATATCGACCAGGAACCCGAGCTGGCTTCCGTCTTCGGCATCCGCAGCATTCCTACTTTCCTCTTCATCCCGCTGAAGGGCAATCCCAATATGCAGATGGGCGCCATGCAGAAGGAAGATTTTGAGGAGATTATCGGGAAAATGATGAAAAAGTAAAGAGGCCTTAAAGGAATATTCCATGCCTTTTCTTCTTACCTATAAGTAGGTATTTTGGTGCGAATACCTACTTCTGATGATGCCCGAAATTTGGTGGTTTGCCAGATAATAGCTAAATTTGCACTCAGAAATAAAAAATGTTTTACGTAATTAAAGGAATTATAGTATTATGATTATTGAAAATGTTCATGCAAGAGAAATCTTGGATTCTCGTGGCAATCCTACAGTAGAGGTTGAAGTTTCATTGAAGTCAGGTGTCGTAGGTCGTGCATCGGTTCCTTCTGGTGCATCCACTGGTGAGAACGAGGCTTTGGAACTTCGTGATGGCGACAAGAACCGCTATGGCGGCAAGGGTGTCTTGAAGGCCGTGGAGAATGTGAATCAGGTGATTGGTCCGGCTTTGGTTGGCTTTTCTGCCTTGGAGCAGCGTGCCATCGATTATAAGATGTTGGAGCTCGACGGTACCAAGACCAAGTCTAATCTGGGTGCCAATGCCATCCTCGGTGTTTCTCTGGCTGTGGCTCATGCTGCTGCTGAGTATCTCCACATCCCATTGTATCGCTACATTGGCGGTTGCAATACTTACACTCTTCCTGTTCCTATGATGAATATCATCAATGGTGGTGCTCACTCTGATGCGCCTATCGCCTTCCAGGAATTTATGATCCGTCCTGTGGGTGCTCCTTCCGAGAAGGAGGCTATCCGTATGGGTGCTGAGGTGTTCCATGCCTTGGCTAAGCTCCTGAAGAGTCGCGGTCTTTCTACTGCCGTAGGTGATGAGGGCGGTTTTGCTCCTGCACTCGATGGTATTGAGGATGCGCTCGACAGTATCTGTCAGGCTATCAAGGATGCCGGTTATGAGCCAGGAAAGGATGTGAAGATTGCCATGGACTGTGCTGCCAGCGAGTTTGCCGTTCAGGAGAATGGTGAGTGGTACTACGATTACCGCCAGTTGAAGGATGGTAAAAAGAAGGATCCTAATGGTAAGAAACTGACTGCTGCTGAGCAGATCAAGTTCCTGGAAGAACTGATTACCAAATATCCTATCGATTCAATCGAGGATGGCCTTGATGAGAACGATTGGGACAACTGGGTGAAGTTGACTGCTGCTATCGGCGATCGTTGCCAGTTGGTAGGTGACGACCTCTTTGTTACCAACGTGAAATTCCTGGAGAAGGGCATCAAGATGGGTGCTGCCAACTCTATCCTCATCAAGGTGAACCAGATTGGTTCTCTTACCGAGACTCTGGATGCTATCGAGATGGCTCACCGTCATGGTTACACCACCGTTACTTCCCATCGTTCTGGTGAAACCGAGGATACAACAATTGCTGATATTGCCGTAGCAACTAACTCCGGTCAGATCAAGACGGGTTCTATGAGTCGTACCGACCGTATGGCTAAGTACAACCAGCTTATCCGCATCGAAGAGCAGTTGGGCAATAGCGCAGCTTACGGTTATACGAAGTTGAAATAGAAGCGATGATATGAAATTGGAAAACACCAATTTCACCATAACAAAACATAATTAGTAATAACTGAATAGATCAGATACGAAATAGATGGGCATGGATGACTGTGAGGGTTGTCCATGCTTTTTTTCTTCTATGATGTATCTGCATCTTCATGTGTTTAACTGGATAACTTCAATATATATATTGATTATGACAAACGTATTGATTAGTGCTGCCGGACTTTGCGGTGCCACGATTATAGGTGCCATTTTGGGATTCTTCGTCAAGGAGTTGCCCCATAAATGGAATGATGCCGTGTTGGGATATTGTGCCGGAATCATGCTGGCAGCTTCCACGTTGGGACTGATAGTGCCAGCCTTCGAACAGACCAGTCTTTGGTGGCTGGTAGTAATCGGTGTGATGGCAGGAGCCCTGTTTCTGAATGTGCTAGATCTGGTAACTCCCCATCTTCATCACATCACGGGACTCGACCCCGAGGAGCATCGCAACAATGCCCGACTCAGCCATGTGATGCTCTTCGTGATGGCGATAGCCCTGCATAAACTGCCCGAAGGCATGGCTGCTGGAGTGAGTGTCTGTTCGGCAGAGGGAGCAACGGAGTGGGGCGTTTCCTTCGGCATCGCCCTGCAGAACATCCCAGAGGGAATGGTGATCATTGCTCCCTTGATGCTGGCAGGTGTTACAGCAGTCCGCACCTTTTTCATTTCCATCTTCATCGCCCTGCTCGAAGTGGCAGGCATCCTGTTAGGTTTCGGTTTGGGTTCAGCCTCTTCCACCTTCCTCCCCGTGATGTTGGGTTTTGCCGGTGGTGCCATGCTTTATGTGACGAGCGATGAGATGATTCCCGAAACCCATGCCCATGGCTTTCAGAAGCAAGCCACTTACGCTCTTCTCCTGGGTTTCATCACCTTTGTGTTGATGGAGAAATATGTATGATTAGATTCTGATATTCGTTGCCATAATGTTGCTTACATATATAAAAGGGGTAAATAACCCAAAAGCAACATGAATTACAAATAAAAAAGTAAGTATTATGGCAACAGTAAAAGTAAAATTCAGAGCATCCTCGGTGCCAGGAACGGAAGGCACATTGTATTATCACCTCATTCACCAGCGCTGCCTGCGCTGGATCAGTACCGACTATCATGTCTTTCCGGACGAGTGGAACGACAAGAAGTCGGCTATCATTGCTTCTAACCGCAACAGCAGACAGGCACATCTGCAGCTCATCCAGTCACAGATAGATTGGGAGATGAAACAGATGCAGCGTATCATCCGTGATAAGGATGCCGAGGGCATCCCTTATACCATTGACGACATAGACAAAGAGATACAGCAGCTGCCACCCTGCCAGAGTGTCTTCACCTTCTTCCGCCAACAGATAGCCAAGAAGGAGCAGATGCAGTGCATCGGCACCAGGAGCAACTATATCAGTGCCGCCAACAGATTTATGGAGTTTCGTCATCACGAAGACCTCACCTTCTCTCAGATGACCAGCGAGATGATGGAAATGTATCAGGCATGGCTGTTCAACAGAGGTGTCGGTCAAAACACCGTATCCTTCTATCTGCGAACCCTGCGCACATTCTACAACAAGGCAGTGGAAACAGGCCATGCGCCAGCCAAGGATATCTTTGCTCACGTGCAGACCGCTAACGTGAGAACTGCCAAACGAGCCATCTCTGTAAAGGATATTCGCAAGATAGAAAACCTGGACTTGCCAACAGGTTCCTCCCTTGACAAGGCGCGAGACCTGTTCCTGCTCAGCTTCTATCTCCGAGGCATAACTTGCATAGGGTATTGTATGCTGAATGTTGGTGGATTGAAATAAAAGCTGTACCTTTGCATTAGAAAACAGATAAACAGCATATTATGAGCAAAGTTATAGCATTATACAGAAGTTCTACAGACAGGCAGGAAGTAGAATCACAGAAAAAAGAAGTGGTAGATATGGCAATATCTGACGGAAATAAAGAAGCAGATATTATTGCCATTGGTTGTGCTGGTGCATCCGCTATTAAGTTGGATAAACAGTATATAGACCGAATCAACGAAGTTTATAAAACCATTGAAGAGCAGGATATAAAATGTGTGTATGCTTGGGCGATAGACAGAATCGGACGTAATGAAGTGGTTTTAATGCAGTTCAAAAATTTTATGATACAGCACAAAGTGCAGCTTAAAATAAGAACGATGTCAACCCCTTTGTTCAATTCTGATGGTAGTGTTGATAGTGGTTTTGAACTAGTATATTCTTTCTTTGCAACACAAGCAAAGCAAGAGATGGAACAGAAACAGGCACGTTTTGAACGTGCTAGAAGGCGCAATATGGAAGCAGGAAAATATAACGGTGGATATATTGCCCTAGGTTACAAAGTGAATGATAACGGTTACTTTGAGATTGACGAAGAAGAAGCCAATTTAATCAGACTTATTTTCCGCGAATTTAACAGCGGTAATTATTCAACCGTAACATTGGCAAAAGAACTAAATCAGCGTGGATATACTTCAAAGGGTAATATACCGTTTTGCAGTGCCATAATCAGCCGCATTTTGAATCATAGGCAATACAGCGGTGAAGTAGTTGATAAGAAAGGCAGAAAAAAGGTTTTCCCTGCAATTATCAGCAAAGAAGAACAGGATAAAGCAAAACAAATACTGAATAGCAACAACACAAAACAGACAAAGGCAACCAAACATTATTACTTTGCCAATAAGTTAATTGTTTGCCCCGAATGCGGACACCATTTTCAAGTGCTGAATAATTGCTATCAGTGTTCAGGTGCAATTATGGCAAAAAGAGAAGGCACACAGCATCTTTCAAATTGCCAAAACAACCTAGCAATTACATTTACTAATTTGGATGGCATTTTGTGGGATATAACCAAAAGAGAAGTTATTATTTTCGTTGAAACAGACCATTCAGCAGCAGCCGAAGAAACAAAAGCAAAGATTGCTATATTAATTCAGAAGATACAAACACTTTCTGATAAGTTAAGCAAGTACGAAGATAAAATAAATGATATAATTGAAAATGGTGATGTGCTTTTATTGTCAGAAGCACAAATTGCCAAACGTATTGCAAATGTTAGAAAGGCACAAGAAGCAGAACAGAATGAATTAAATACATTGGTGGAAGAAAAAGAAAGATTAGAATACACCCTAAACTATTCCGAAACTTTCAAACGGTGGTTAAATGGTTATGGTTCTTTGAACGAAATAGATTTGAACGGTGACGAAAAAGTTATGTATGATTTGGTACATCAATATATATCAAAAATTACAGTTGAAAGAAGTGAGTACAACGGCAATAAAAACTATCAGTTAATCACCATTGAAGCCAAAAGTGGTATATATAAAATATATTATCACGGACACAAGAAAGTAGGAAGCAGAGCAATAATCCAATATCCCGAATATGCCGAAGGTGATTTTGTAGATTACGACTTTGATAAGGTAGAAAGAACAAACAGCGGTATAACAACAGCAGAAACGGAACTATTCAAAGAATTTATTGCAATGCTATCAGAAAAAGAAACTGACTTTGAAAGTAATGAAGAAATGTGGGAATTTTTGATAACTAATGACACATACAAAAAATGTATGGAAAAGAACGCACAGCGTACAACAAGCTACATTAACGAAATTACATCAAGGTAATACAAACTATCAACCACACAAAGAAAAGGCATTAGAAACAAAATCTAGTGCCTTTTTTAATATGTGTTTTGTACAGAGTAAAACTAAAGGGTAATGGAAACGAATCCACTACCCTTTTTTTGTTGGTGCTGATGCCTGTTGATTAGGCATTTTTCAGTGCTTCAAGTTCTGCCTTGAGGTCTTCAATCTGTTTTTCCTTTGCTTTAATTTCAGCCTGTTTTTTTGCCTCAATCAGTTTGTTACATTCTGCAATAACTTGATTCAATTCATAAATTGTTGCTGATTTGAGATTGTTATACACAACATCCATTTCAGCGCGTTTCTTGGGTCTTGCCATATTTGTTGTACTTTTAATTGGTTGATAAATGTTGTTTATTGCTCTTATAACGCAAAATTAAACCTTATTATTGTGCCAACAAAACATTTCTTTAAAATAATGCTTGAGAAATCTGATTTTCCTGTTTATCGTGATATTTATTAATAGGTATAAATAATAAAGATTAGTAACAATTAAAATGGGAAACAATGAAATTAAAGCAAGGGAATTTTTAGATTATGTTGTTGAGCACGAAAAGGAATTAAAATATAGTTTAGCGAAAAACATAACTTTTGACAAAGATATATTTGAAGATGTATTTTCTGAAACTATTTTGAAAGTATATAATTCCATCCTCAAAAATGGTACTGATGTAAGCGACTTTAAAAATTACTTCTTCACTAGCCTTAAATGGACTTATGTTTATCGTGATAACAAAAATAAGAAGCACAAAAATCAATCTGTTAGAGATTGGTTTGAAAATAATGATATAATAGAAGAAGATACCAATGAAGAAGAAAGATTTGAAAATACAACAAACACACTTCAATCATTAAAAGACAAAGTAACAGAAAAATTTGGCAGTTGGTATTGTACAGTATATTTCACTTATTATAATTTGAAAGTAACAGAAGGCTGTAGTTATGGGAAATTAAGCACCAAACTAGGCATACCAACAAAGCAGATAAGCACAATAATAAGAACGGTTAGAGAATACATTAATACCGATGAAGAAATAAATGAAATAAAAAGAAAGTTCACAGAAAATGCCTACAATCAATAAACCCCAAAAGAAGAAAAACACCGATTCAGAATTAGATAAGAAAAAACGAATGGAAGTATATAATAAAGCATTGTGGCGAAAAATGAGATTATCAAAGCAAATGGAAAAACCACTTTGTGAAGTGTGTGAAATGCAGGGAAAAACAGTATTGGCAGAAGATACACACCACTTAATCAGTTTTGCAAAATACACAGGTGCAGAACGTGATGCCATTGCTTTTGATTACAATAACTTAATCAGTCTTTGCAAACAATGCCACTATCTAATACACCACGATTATTTAAAAGGTGCAACAAGCAAAGAAGAAATTGCAGATAGGATTAAATTACATAACGAAGAAAAAGATAACAAGCCACTTTAACAGGTGGCTTAATCTTTATTATCAGAATAAATAAACAATCAAAAAATATATGGCAAAGAAAACTAATATAATTCTTCCGACTGATTTAACGGAAGAAGCACAGAAATTTATAGATATAATTATTTCAACATTGAAAAAGTCTAATCAGTTAGATAATGTTGATAACGCTTCATTATATTTATTGGCTAATGCTTGTAACGCTTATATAATAGCCTCCCAACACTTAAAAGAAGAAGGCTTTGTTGTTACTTCTGATAGGGGTAATCAATCGGTTAGCCCGTGGCACTTCATTAAAAATAAAGAAGAAAAAACCATTGTAACATTATTAGACCAATTTGGCGCAATGCTGAAATCTAGACAAAAATTAAAGATAGTAAATGATGAAGTTGAAGAATCACCACTAATGCAATTTATCAATTCTAACAAGTAAATGAGTCACAAAAAATCAAATAACACTTCAATCAATGAAAAACCGATTTACATACAATATGCAGAAGATGCCGTTAATGGCAATATTGTAGTTTGTGAATTGGTTAAATTGTCGTGCCAAAGATTTTTAGATGATTTGAAAAGGGATGATTTGATATTTGATTATGAAGCAGTAAATAAATGTATCAACTTCATTAAAGTATTAAAGCACTTCACAGGCAAATCAAGCGGAAAGAATTTCATACTTCAACCGTGGCAACAATTTATAGTGGCTAATATTGTCGGTTTTTATTGGAAAGAAACAGGTGATAGAAGGTTTACTTCTTCTTATATTGAAATCAGCAGAAAGAACGGAAAAACAGCACTGGCGGCAGCGTTATGTATGTACTTCTTAATTGCAGATGGTGAAGATGGTGCAGAAGTGGATTTAGCAGCAAACAGCAAAGAACAGGCAAAAATAGCCTTTTCTTTTTGTTCCAACTTTGCCAAACAGTTAGACCCCAAAGGAAAATATATAAAGCCGTACAGAGATACAATTAATCTAAATCTGAATAGTTCAAAGTTACGTGTGTTTTCTTCTGACGATTCTAAATTGGATGGTTTTAACGCTTCATTCGCTCTATTAGACGAATACCATTCAGCACCCAATAGCAAGGTTAGGGACGTTATTAAATCTTCAATGGGTATGAGGAAGAATCCACATCTTTGCACAATTACAACAGCAGGATTTAATAAGGTTTTGCCCTGTTATAAATTACGTTCCACAGGCATTGAAATTTTACAGAAGATAAAAACGGATGATTCATTTTTCGTTATCGTGTTTTCGCTAGATGATACTGACGATTGGACTAATGAAAATGTTTGGGTTAAATCCTCACCAAATTTAGATATTACGGTAACGAAAAAATATCTGAAAGAACAAATACAATCTGCAATAAATAACCCTTCGGAAGAAGTAGGTGTTAAAACAAAAAACTTAAATGTTTGGTGTGATAGTATTGAAGTATGGATAAGTGATAATTACATTAATAATTGTACTGCAACAGTTGATATAAATGATTTTAGTGATTGCGAATGCTTTATAGGTGTTGACTTGGCAGCAGTATCAGATATAACAGCAGTATGTTATTTGTTATTGAAAGAAGATGATGAAAAACTTTATTTCAAGACTGATTATTATTTGCCCGAAACAATGCTAATAGAATCACCAAACAGGGAATTATATAAGTATTGGAAACGTACCAATCAATTAAAAATAACCCCTGGGAATGTAACAGATTACGATTATATCACAAATGATATGATGAAGTGTTACGACAATCTATTAATCAGAAAAATAAGTTATGACAGTTGGAACAGTACGCAATGGGCTATTACTGCAACAGAATTATCTTTGCCACTTGAGCCATATTCCCAAAGTATAGGTAACTTTAATAAACCAACTAGGGAATTGGAAAGATTGATAAAACAAGGGAAATTAGTTATTGACAATAACGAAATAACTAGGTGGATGTTTAGGAATGTTGCACTTAAATCAGACCACAATGGAAACGCAAAGCCTAATAAGGGTGCAGGAAAAGATAAAAAGATTGATGGTATTATTGCAATGATTGAAGCATTGGGAGGTTATTTAGACACTCCTAGGTTTAGCGGTGGAATTACAATAATATAATCTTTATATGTAAGTAAAGATTTTGCGAAATCAGAAAATGAAATTAATTAGTAGTTTAAATAAAATATTAGGAATAGAAAGCAGAAAAACAACAATAGATGATGTTGAAGCACGTTCTAGGGTTGGCGGTTTTGGTGCTTTATTTTATGGCGGTGGTGGTGGATATACACAAGAAAAGGCAATGTTATTAAGTGCCGTTTACCGTTGTGTTGAAGTAATTAGTGATAGTGTTGCACAACTACCATTAGAGCCTTATTTAATGGATATAAACGGATATAGGACAAAATTTATTCAACACCCAACATATAGGTTGCTTAATTCAGAGCCAAACCAAAGAATGAGCCGTTTTACATTTATAAAGTTGTTGGTTAGTTCCTATCTTTTGAAGGGTAACGCATACGCACACATTGAAAGAAATAATAACGGTGTTTGTACGGGATTGCATTTCATTCCATCCGAATATGTTACAATCATTCCACCGTTATATATTAACCAACCTGTTAAATATTCCGTTGCAGGAATAGAAGGAGAAGTTGAAGCAAAGAATATGATACATATTTTAAACTTTTCCTATGATGGTGTAAATGGTATTTCTACCTTAGCACACGCACGGCATACATTAGGATTGGCAACAGATGCAGAAGACCACGCAAGGGGATTTTTTGGCGGTGGTTGCAATGTTGGTGGAGTTCTAAAAGTACATTCAACACTAACAACAAAACAGAAGCAGGAATTAAAATCAAGTTGGCAACAGGCATTTTCACCACAAACAGGTACACCGAATGGCGTTGCTATTTTGGAGGGGAATATGGATTTTGAGCCAATACAAATTAATCCTTCTGATTCCCAACTTATAGAAACACGGCAATTTGAAGTTATTGATATATGTAGATTCTTTGGTGTTAGCCCCGTGAAATGCTTTGATTTAACTAAATCAAGTTATTCAACGGTGGAAGCAACCAACCTATCATTTTTAACTGATACGCTGCAACCTATTCTTACAAAGATAGAGCAAGAATTTGAAAGAAAATTATTCAGTGATTCAGAGAAAAACAACATTGATATCAGATTTGACACAAGCAAGTTATTAAGAGCCGATAAAGCAGCATTAGCAAGTTATTATAATACATTATTCAACATTGGTGTTGTGTCAGTTAATGATGTTAGAAAAGAATTGGATTTAACCCCTGTAAAAGATGGTGATACGCATTTCTTACAATCTAATCTGTTATCATTATCAGCAGTTAAAAATAATATCCCTGCAAATTCAGCAATTAAAACAGAGGATAAAACAGAAAATGAAATACAACCTAAATCTATATAATAACACTTTTTTCCATTTTAATATGCAGCACTAATATAGCAGTTAGTGTTGCTTTTTTTATTCTCTAATCTTTATTTATATATAAAATAATAGCTATTATTATACAATGGAAATAACAAAAGGAAGTGACTTAATATTAATCCTTAAACTAGAAGATTTTAAGGGTGAAAAAATGAGGGTTGCAGATTGTGCGGACTTTCGTTTGTATGTGTGGACTGCCAATAGAAACAACTTCTTACAGTTCACTAAAAAGGATATTACACAGGATGAAAAGATAGATAAGATTGCCATTCCAGACTTTATGATGAATTGTTTGGAAAGTGGTGTTATTTGTTATCAATATCGTTATTCAAAATATGATGGTAATTTTGATATGACAGATAACTATTATGATAAATCCAAAATTTGTGTAACTGAAATCTATTGGCGAAATTGCAACTTCAATGAAGAGCCTGCAAACCCTGTTAATTATCAAACACTAAATTATCTAACTAATAAGATTGAAAAAATTGCACTTGAATGTGAGAATAACCACGCTCAAGTAAAAGAATGGTTAGATACTGAATATATGGATAAATTGAATGAAGAAATTAAGCGTTCAAATGAAGTAGACGTTGAATTTCATAAATTGATTAAATCCAATAAAGAAGATTGTGATAACAAAGCAACTGAAATAAATGATAAATTGGATGCTGAAATTAAGCGTTCAAATGAAGTAGACGTTGAATTTCATAAATTGATTAAATCCAATAAAGAAGATTGTGATAACAAAGCAACTGAAATAAATGATAAATTGGATGCAGAAATAGCAAGAAGTTCACAGAAAGATGCAGATTTGGAAAACGCATTAAACAATGAAGTTGCACGTGCCACTAATGCAGAAACAATTTTAGATACCAAATTAGAAGGTGAAATTGAGAGAGCAAAAACAGCAGAAGGCGCAATACGTGATGCAGTAGAAAATGAACGTGATAGAGCCATAACAAAGGAAACATTAATTAATGATTCACTTACTTCTGAAATTGCAAGAGCAAAACAAGTTGAAGCAGATATTACTAGTTCACTTCAATCATTGAAAACAGTTGTAGAAGAAGAAAAACAGCGTTCAGCAGACAAAGATACAGAACACACAAATTCAGTTAATCAATTAACAGCAAAAATTGAAACTGAAATACAACGTGCAACAGATAGAGAAGAACACATTAACGATGATTTACACGCTGAAATAGCACGTGCAAAAGCAGAAGAAGCAAGAATTGAAGCATTGGTTGCTGATAATAATTCAAAAGATAATGAATTAAAAGAAGCCGTAAATGCTGAAATAGAGAGAGCAAAACAAGAGGAAAAAGATTTGTTTGATACCATTGATTCAGAAATCACACGTTCAGTTAATAAGGATGCAGAATTAAGCGGTTTAATTGCCGATAACAGCACTTCAATCACTGATGAAGTAACACGTGCAACAGACGCAGAAAAAACGATTACAGACGCATTAAACGCAGAAATAACACGTTCTTCTGATGCAGAAACAATTTTAGATACCAAATTAGAAGGTGAAATTGAGAGAGCAAAAACAGCAGAAGGCGCAATACGTGATGCAGTAGAAAATGAACGTGATAGAGCCATAACAAAGGAAACATTAATTAATGATTCACTTACTTCTGAAATTGCAAGAGCAAAACAAGTTGAAGCAGATATTACTAGTTCACTTCAATCATTGAAAACAGTTGTAGAAGAAGAAAAACAGCGTTCAGCAGACAAAGATACAGAACACACAAATTCAGTCAATCAATTAACAGCAAAAATTGAAACTGAAATACAACGTGCAACCGATAGAGAAGAACACATTAATGATGATTTACACGCAGAAATAAACCGTGCAAAAGCAGAAGAAGCAAGAATTGAAGGGTTGATTGCTGATAATAATTCAAAAGATAATGAATTAAAAGAAGCCGTAAATGCTGAAATAGAGAGAGCAAAACAAGAGGAAAAAGATTTGTTTGATACCATTGATTCAGAAATCACACGTTCAGTTAATAAGGATGCAGAATTAAGCGGTTTAATTGCCGATAACAGCACTTCAATCACTGATGAAGTAACACGTGCAACAGACGCAGAAAAAACGATTACAGACGCATTAAACGCAGAAATAACACGTTCTTCTGATGCTGATACAAAATTAACTTCTGATTTGACTAATGAAGTATCACGTGCCACTGCAAAAGAAACAGAGATTGAAAATAAAGTTGCTGCAAACACTTCTGATATTTCTGATGAAGTAACACGTGCAACAGGTGCAGAAAAGGTAATTGCCGACAATCTTACAGCAGAAATTAGCCGTGCAAAGGGTGAAGAAGATGCAATTAAAGCACTTATTTCTTCCAATGCAGAAGCCGATGCCAAATTAAAGAATGATTTGGTTGGTGAGATTGCAAGAGCAAAGGCAGAAGAAGCAAGAATTGAAAATATCACTTCTGTAAATGCAGAAAATATTTCTTCTGAAATAGCACGTGCGAAGCAAGTGGAAGCCGATATAACAGCATCATTACAGCAGTTAAAGACTAGCGTACAAACAAAAGATAGTGAACTTACAGATTCTGTTAATGACTTGCAAACAGCACTTCAATCAGAAGTATCAAGAAGCACAACAAAAGATACTGAAATTGATAATAAGTTATCTACAAAAGCAGATACCGCAATGTTAGATAATTATGCCACAAAGGTTGCATTACAAGGTGTTGCAGATTTGGCAACTAATAATGCCAATGATATTGATTCTATCAATGACGCATTACCATTGAAGGCTGATAAATCTGATGTATATACCAAAACAGAAGTTGATAATTTAATTGATAATGTTGATGTAACAGAACAATTAAAAGACTATGCAAAGATTGCGGAAACAACCTGTATCAAGGACGAAAACGGAAATATAATTACTGAAATGGTAATTGATAATTCAGCAGAAGATGATACGGTTGAAGTATATACAAAAGAACAATGTGATGAAAGATTTGCGAAATTATGGACTGGTACACAAACAGAATATGATGCACTAGGAAACAAAGACGCAAATACATTATATGTAATCTTATAAACCAAAATAATCTGAAATTATTAAGGCTATTATCTTTTGAAGATAGTAGCCTTATTTTTAGTATGCTCGGCATGAGCATTGTCTAATGGGTGCAAGTCCCTAGTAAGCCCTAA
>ENA-OPDW01000760-OPDW01000760.1-human-gut-metagenome-genome-assembly--contig:-NODE-760-length-22761-cov-3.498943_pt1 | contig 22761 bp, 20 predicted proteins | sample MGYA00241264_ERZ501508 | MGnify/ENA primary metagenome ERZ501508 (study PRJEB25962, sample SAMEA2042575) | human gut metagenome | biome: human gut; feature: human-associated habitat; material: faeces...
CGGCGTCGCCGTCAAGGACTTCAGGCATCCGCCGATTGACTTCGACTGTAACGACACCTATATCCAAAGCGAAGGCATCACCCGTAGCCTTGGAATCTACGACTGTCCAGACGACCTGCTGCAAGAACATGGCCAGGCAATGTCCGCAATAAAGGCGTTCGCCTACCGCCATCTTGGCAGGCACCTCATGAATCGAAATGTAAGAAGGATTCGCAACAGAACGTAAGCGGAACCAGCGAGCTGCCACAACTTTCCGAGCGATTTCAAGCTGACCACAGGCAGCTCGTAATTAACGGGCACGGACCCATCATCTCGCAGAGGAGCCGCACATGTATCACCCGGTAATCAATCTTGCCAGCGCAAAATCGGCCTGGCGCGGCCTTGGCATCTACCGCGCGGGCAAGGTTCTCACTTGCGAAAAAGCCGAGGGGAACTGGTTTGAAGGGACTGTGCAGGGCTCGGCTGAGCAGCCGTACCACGTCAGACTGTCCTTGGACCATCCGCGCAGCTCCACGTGCGACTGCCCGCACGCGAAGAACCGAGCAGTCATCTGCAAGCACAAGGTCGCGCTTTTCTTCAAAGCCGTTCCCAATGCCGAGAGGGACTTTCTTCGAGAGGTCGAACTGGAAGAGTTTCTCTACAACGCAGCCTTAAAACGCGAGGCAGAAGAGCGGCATCGCGAAATCGTCTCGTACGTTTCGAAGCTAACGAAAGCACAACTCCAGCAGGAACTCATCGACGCGCTCGAGGAATTAGATTCGCGCGACCAGAACAGCCGTTGGTAATGCCCTCGTACCCTCGCGTTGATTCTGTTGGCACGCAGCACCAACGCGCTAGAATGGCTATTGCGTGTAGCGCGAAGCTGCCACGGCAGATGTCCAACTGCGTCACTCCCCCGCGGCAAATACAGTGTAGTAAGCAAAGCGTGCGGTTGCCCTCCGGGTGACCGCACGCTTTTGTTTGTTAGGGGCATGCCGCGCGAACCCCCACAAGAAAGGAGAAATTCATGCCAAAGAACAAGATGCAAGGTGTGATCTTCGGAATCATCATGTCCATCACGATGGCATATGGAATGGAAGTCTATAACGTAGCCTGGAAAATGGGCATCCCCACCATGGCGGGCGGCTTTTCCAATATGACCAACGACGTATTCGCCGGCGCCTTTGTAGAAGCGGCGTACATGTGGATCCTCGTCTTCCTGTTCTCGAATCTGTGGGGCACACGTGGAGGCGCATCCCTTGCCAAGCGCCTTATCGATCCCAAGCGCGACAGTGCCTTTGTCCAGGGGACCATCCGTTCCTGTTGTACCGTTCTTATCATGTGCCCTACGATGAGCCTTGTTGCGAGCATCCTGTTTAACATCGTTCTTGCAGGTATGCCCGTAAGCCAACTCCCGGGCATCTGGGCAGGCACGCTTATCAAGAACTTCCCCATGGCGCTGTTATGGAACCTCTTCGCGGCGTCTCCTGTCACACGTCTTGTCTTTGGAGCGCTTTTCTCACACGTGGGAGAAGCAAGGGTCGTAAAAGAAGCCGAAGCATAAAAGACATATGCCAAACCGGCCTTATCTTCGATATACTTCAACACGTCAATGAGCTGCTCCGTGCGTAAGTCCAATTGATGGCTTCGCCGTTCAGCTGTGACATTTTTCGCATCGCGCGCATTCAATCCCTGCTGGACGGTCCTATCAAACCCGTCTAGGAGGGATTATTTATGTCAACAGAACAAGCTGCGCACACCGGCAAACCTGCCGCCAAGCTTTGGACGCGCGACCTGGTGCTCATCATTCTGGTGAACCTCTGCGTCTTCACCAACCACATCATGAGCCTCTCCACCTTCCCGTTCTATATCCAAAGCCTGGGTGGCAGCGAGGCGGTCGCAGGCATCTGCGCGGCAGCCTTTGCCTTTGTAGCCGTAATCATCAGGCCGTTTGTAGGCTGGTGGCTCGATAACGGTGTTCGTAAAGTGGCGCTCGTGGTAGGCCTGCTCCTCTTGGGCGCCGCGCCGCTGGGTTATGTGTTCGTGCCGGTCCTTTCGATGAGTATCGCCTTCCGCATGCTTCACGGCATCGGACTGTCCTTCTCCAATTCGACCACGGCGACCGTTGCCTCCGATGTGATTTGCCGCCCCCGTTTTGCAGAGGGCATGGGCTATTTTGGCATGGCGACCGCCCTGGCTTCGGCAATCGCACCGGCGCTGGGCCTTAGCCTCATGGAAGGCTTTGGATTTGGCACGTTGTATGCTGTTGCCGCTGGCATTGCGGGCCTTGGGCTTGTTCTTTTTGCCTTTGTGCGCACGCGCAAAGTGAATGTCCCCAAGAAAAAGCTCGACTTGCGCACGATCATCAACCGCGATTCCCTGCCCGCCACGGCGACCATGCTCGTCTTTATGCTGACCTTTGGCGCCCTGGAGAACTTCGTCGCTATTTTTGCAGCCGAGAATTCGCTGCCCTCGGGATCGATCTACTTCATCGTGATGTCGGTGATGCTCCTCGTGGTGCGCATCACGCTGGGCAAGCTGGTCGACCAGCGCGGAGAGGCTATCTTCGTCTATACCTGCAACGCTGCGATGCTCGTAGCCTTTTTGCTTTTGGCCCTCGTCCCCAACACAGCAACGTACATCCTCTCCGCAGTGCTTGCCGGCTACGCCTTTGGCGGCCTTGAGCCTTCGCTGCAGTCGATGGCGGTTCACACCTCAACCGACGAAACGCGCGGCTCGGCCAATTCGACATTTTTATGCGGTTACGACATCGGCTACGGCCTGGGCGGCGGCCTCGCAGGTTCGCTGATTACCGCCATGGGTTATTCAAGCATGTGGATGATTGTCTCGCTGGCCTGCGTGGTGAGCGTGCTCATCTACGTGGTGTGGGCGCGTCATTCCGACACGTCGTTTAGCAAGAATCTCGCCAGGCGCTAGCCGAACATCAGCACAATCGATGCGATGAACGCCGTCGCATGGCAAGCTTCAATGCCTGTCATGCGACGGCTTTTGGTAGATAAAAACAATACGAGAATTGCGCCAGTCTTCGTGTCGCTCACAACCGTGCCGGCAGGCGCGCGAGCGCTCGAATCCGCAGCGAGTCCGCCGCCGTAGCTGGCTGCCTTGTTGCCGGTAATGGCGCTGCCCTTGATGTTCATGGCGGTGTAGTACCCATACGACATGACACCACCGCCACGGAAGCAGCATTGCCGCTGATCTCGGTGCCGCAAATCTCGACGAGGCCTTGAGCATCACCGCGAACACGCCGCCACCCAGAGCGGAGTGGCGGTTTTTCGCGCATTCCCCAACGGCTGGCGGTTTTTGAAACGTTTTAAGAGCCAAATCGAATAGATAGCGCACGTTTTTCCGCCAGTCATTTCAAAATGAGTGATTTGCCGCCACTCATTCCGGCGCTCATCCCGTCACTCGTTCCAAAATGAACGATTTACCGCCACTCGTTTGGACCCAGACCCCGGTACAAGGCAGACACCAACAAAGAAACGCACGTTTCTCCGCCACACGTTCCGTCGCTCATTTCAAATCCGCCCACACACCCAGCACACCTTTACCGAACCATTACGTCTCGTCCCCCAGAATCGCCCTTCCGTAGCCTATAATCATAGTGCACAAGTGGAATATCATCATAAGGGACGGGGCACGATGCTAAAACACGGGATACTCGGCCTTCTCAATTACGGTGACATGACCGGCTACGAGATCCGAGAGATCTTCAACAAATCCCTGAACTTCTTCTGGCAAGCGCAGAGCAGCCAGATTTATCGCGAGCTGCGCACCCTGGAGAAAAACGGCTGGATAACGATCACCACCGTCGAACAAAGCGAGAAACCCAACAAGAATGTCTGCTCCATTACGGAAGACGGCCGCACCGAGCTTCTGAGCTGGCTCTCCACGCAAAACCCCATCGGCGATACCCGCGTGCCCCTGCTAATGCAGGTGTTCTTCCTGGGCAACCGAAGCAAAGAGGAAAACATCGCCTACTTCGAAGGCATCGCAAGTATATGCCGCCAGCAGCTAGCCTCCTTTTCCGACATCGACCAAAGCATCGACTACTTTGAGGGCGAACTCAACCTGCAAGACCAAAGTCCATACTGGAAAATGACTGCCGACTTTGGCAGAAGGAGCCTGCAAATGTACATCGACTGGGCCGAGCACTGCGCCGCTAAACTGAGGAGCGAACGATGAACATCCTGGCCATCAACGGCAGCCCCAAAGGCGAACGAAGCAACACCTGGCGCCTGACCAGCGCTTTTCTGCGAGGAATCGCCGCCCGGGAAGAGAGTGCCTGCGGGCAGACGCCAGCAGTCGAAACCCTACATGTCGCCAAACTCGACATCAAACCTTGCCTGGGCTGCTTTTCCTGCTGGAGCAAGACGCCGGGAACATGTTGCCTGCACGACGACATGCAAGCAATCATTGAGAAAATCCTGTGGGCCGATGTCATTATCTGGAGCTTCCCCCTGTACTACTTCGGGCTGCCCGGCCCGCTGAAGAACCTCATCGACCGTCAACTTCCCATGTCGCTTCCCTTTATGAGCGTCGAGGCGCAAAACGGCGGACACCCGTCGCGCTATGACATGAGCGACAAGCGGACAGTTGTGATTTCGACCTGCGGATTCTATACCGCAAAGGGCAATTACAGCGGTGTGATCGATCTTCTCGATCGGCTTTGCGGCAAAGGCGGCTACACCGCGCTCTTCTGCGGACAAGGCGAACTCTTCCGCGTGAAGGAGCTGGCAGAGCGCACGGACGAATACCTTTCACACGTCGAAAAAGCAGGCGAGGAGTTCGTGGACGGGGGCATCACTGGGGAGGCCCGTGCCAAGCTCGATCAAGACCTGTTCCCGCGTGACATCTTCGAAGCGATGGCGGATGCAAGCTGGGGTGTTGACGAATCCGGCGAAAAGGAAGATCCAAGCCTGGTATTCACCCGTCAAATGGCAGCCCTCTACCGCAGGGAAGCGTGGCCCGGGCACGACATCGTACTCGACATGCGCTACACCGATATCGGCAAGACCTATCGCATCGTCCTTGGAAAGAACGGCAGTCACGTCGAGGAGGAACCTACCGGGGGCTTCACCACAAATTGCACCACTCAAATCAATACGCCCCTGAGCGTTTGGCGCTCGATTGCCGCCGGCGAAATTGCCGGCGATGAAGCGCTCATGAAACATATGTACTCGGTTGAGGGCGACTTCGACCTGATGATGCACTGGGACGAATACTTTGGGGCTGCAAGTGCCGGCGCGGACGTCGGTAACGCAAGCGCGAGCGCTAACGAAACAAGTGCCGCCAAGAGCGCAGACGAGCCAAAAACTAACATGTTGCTGCTCCTGATTCCCTGGATCGTCTTTTGGGTTGCAGCTTCCATCGACAGCTTTTGGGGCAGCCTTCTCAGCATGGCGATATGCGTTCTTCTGCCAGTACTGATGTACCGAACCAAGGCCACCCGATACGACCAGATTTCGAACCTGGGAGTCAGCGCATGCTCCATCGCACTGTTGGCAGGGGCCTCCCCTATCCTCGTGATTCCGGCATCGTATTTCCTGTTCGGACTCATCTGGACCGTCTCCTGTTTCACAAACGTGCCGCTGACCGCCCATTACTCCAAAAACAGCTACAACGGAGATGCAGCGCTGCGAAACCCGATCTTTATGCGGACGAATCGCATCCTCACCGCCGCATGGGGAATCCTCTACCTGGTCACGCCCATCTGGACATATTTCATCATGCAGACGGATGCCGCCAGCTTTGTTGGCGCGATCAACTCGGTCCTCCCCGCGCTCATGGGCGTCTTTACTGCCTGGTTTCAAAAGTGGTATCCGCAGCACATCGCCCGAGGGTAGAGGCGCGCTCTAAACAAGGGCACGAATCAAGACCCGAAACGTCCCCGCCGTATACGTGTACGGAGCCACCCATCACCCAAGCGTGAGCGCGTCTCCCGGAGCGATGTCGGAAGCCTCGGAACTCAGCACCAGCACGCCGTGCCGCCCTTCGGTTAAGCCGCCCTTCTCGGGGATAAGATCCGAGCTGTCGATTGTGCTGACGGTCGGCAGCGGCTGACCAATAATCGCGTTGGGAAACATCCACCAGCGCAAGAACCCTGTGGTAGCACGGTTAATAAGCACCTTTGCCGAATAGCGCATGCCGCCATGATGGACCGTCACGATATCGCCTGCCGCGAAAGCGCCCAGACGCACGTTGCCCGCGATTGCGATGGTGCCCTTAAGACGCTTGATGTTAGGAAGCCCCGCGCAAAACGGCTTGAGTTTGGGCATCGGAGCGACCTCAAGCACCTCGAATACGTTCTTGGCACCGCCGAATCTCTTCGAGACCTCTTGCTTGTACGCATCGATGCTCGCGAGCTCGTCCTTAATCTGGTCTGATCTGAGCTTGGCCAGAGGATCGCTGCGAAGCGCACTGGTATAAGAGAAAGCAGTGCTGTTCACCGGGTCGAGCGGATCGGCATAGAGGAAGTCGTTCCTGAGCATAGTGAGGATGGGCCTGCCGGCGTCGGGCGCTTTTTCTAGCGTGGTGGGCTCGTCCTCGGTATAGTACATCGGGTATTTGGGCCGCAGCCTGTAGGCGCACTCGGGGCAAAGCCAGCCGTCCTGCAGCATGGCGCCGCACGTGTCGGTGATGGGATTGAACGCCGTGTTTTTGATGACGCCGCCGCAGCCTGGACAGATGATTTCCTTAGGGGCCTTTTCGTTTCCAACTGCCATGGGGACTCCTTTCGATGCGGGAACGCTGGTAGTGGCGCGGTGCGCTATGGGACAGGGCAAACCCGCCGCAGGAGACAGCACCGTGCTCTACCCCGCATTCAGCGTAACGTGCATTCCGCACGGGCGGAATTGCCCCATGTCCCAAATTGGAGTCGGAAAGACACTGGCTACCTCATAAAAATCGCCTCCCATTTCTCGTCTTCGAACGAAGCGGAGGACTCTTGTGATACGCCATCCAAGTAATTCGTGGAGACGCAGCAAGTGCAGCAAACAGCAGCCCAAGCTTTCTGATTCTTCGTTCCATAGGATCGTCTTTATTGGCTAGGCACAGATGTTATCTCGACGCCTACGCAGCTCACTGAAACGCTCGGAGGGGTCGGGTCAAATTGAAAGAACTGACCCCGGAAAAGTTCCGGGACCAGTCCTTTGCAGCTTAGTTTTTATTGAGCCGTCTAAGTTTGGACCTCAGTTCATACCCGTGCGGCACCGGCTTCTTGCGGCAAGCGAAATGAGAGCGCCTAGCTTTACCAGATGCGCTTTCTCTTGCGCGCGCAGATGGCGCCTGCCAATGCAAGTACGCCCGTTCCGGTCAGGGCAGCGCCAAGCACTGTTGCCGTATGATCGCCCATCGGAGGAATGGCGCTATCGGCGTTCGCACTGCTGCTGGCAGCGCCCGCATTCGCGTTGCCGCCGTTAGTTTGAGAGCCGCCCGCGCCAGGAGTGTTGTTGCCCGGGGCGTCCGTGCCGGGTTTGCCGGTATCGGAATTGCCCGGATTGTTCTTGGGCACCTTCTTGAACTGGGCTTTGTAGACAACATCTTCTGTCGCGTCGGTGATTTCCTTGTGCCATGAATCGAACACGTAGTCGTACTTGTCGTCAGACGGTTTCGTAGGAGTGGGTACCGTGATTTGGTCTGCTTTCGTGCCGATCTCGTACCAGTCTTCGCTATAGATAGTGGTGCCGTCTTCATTCGCGAAGGTAATTTTCACCAAAGACGGTTTTGCGGCGGCAATCAGATAAACCTTGCCTTCGGAGCCGATGCTGGCGTAATTCGCGCACTCGGTGCGCTGCTCTTTTGCCTGCGTTGTGTAGCGGGCATCTTCGTTGTCAAGATACCAACCGTCAATCTTTTTGTTAGTCACGTCATCGGGTTTGCCAAGGTAAAGCTCGTTCATGTCTTTTGCGGCTGACAATTTTGCAACAGAGCCGTTCAGGTAGACGTCGGAAGCCGCCCTGCCTGCGCTGTTGTTACACAGTTTGGTGTCGGTGATGGTGGTGCCCGCACCTTCGCCGGAATTCGATTCTGCGGCAAAGCCTCCTCCGTAATTTGCCGCCTTGTTACCCGTGATGGTACATCCGTCAATGGTCAAGCTGGTGAAGTTACCATACGATGCAACGCCGCCGCCTATTGCAGCGCTGTTCTTTGTTATCGTGCAGTCGCGAATTTCAGCTGCGGCAGGCGATTTCATCATCACTGCAAGCACGCCGGCACCATAGCCTTCGTCCTGATCCGCTGTGTTATTGGTTATGGTGGTGTTCTCAAGGAATAAACCCGGTTTTTCGGCAGCGCCTACGTTTGGGGTGGGAGCGCACAGGCCGTATGCTGCGGCGTAGAAATACGCGGAAGAAAGAACGCCTGCGCCATCGTTTGCTTCATTTCCGCTGATGGTACCGCCAAGGATTTGCGCGGAGCTTTGAAGGTTGCCCCATCCGCCATTGATGATTTCATCAATTGACGCAACAACGGCAACGCCGCCTCCCATTTCGTTTGCCTTGTTGTTCGAAATGGTTCCGCCCGTCATGACAAACGAAGATCCGCCGGAAACGTACACGCCGCCGCCGGCAGACGTGATAATGCGGGAGTCCATGCCGTAATCCGAGGCTTTGAAGGAAGAAGTAGCGAAGCAGTTCTTTATTTCGCCACCGTCCATGGTGAACGCGCCGCCGTAAATCACCGCAACGCCACCGCCATAGCAGATGGAACCGCCGGTAATGCCGCAGTTATCAATAGTGCCGCCATACATATGGAAGGTGCCGCCCTGCACGGTTACGCCGCCGCCAAAGTAGTTATTGCCTTTACGGTCGGCAATGGTAACGCCAGGGTACATATTGCACGTGCCCTGGATATACAACAGGCCAGGTACGTCGTTGCTCTGCTCGTTTCCACCGCTAGTTTTTAGCGTGTCACTGCCATCTGCCGCGCCCAAGTTCAATTGGGCTCCCGACTGTACGGAAATCGAGCTGTACTGACCAAGCGTCATGGTGTGTCCGTTGCCAACAATGCTTACAGGCTGCGAAGAGGAGAACGAGACTCCCCCAGTCTGAATATCGTCGGTGAGCTCAATGATGTACTCGCCGCCGGTGGCAGCGTTTACGGTAGCTGCCGCTTTATCGAATTCGCTGCTGCTGCCCACTTTAATAGTGGTTGGCGTTGCCGCGAAGGCCGATATCGGCATCGTCAATGCATAGAGCGCCAATGCTGCAACAAAGGTCAGCACCCTGCGTTTTTTGCTCACGGTATCTCGCTTTCAAAGTCTTTAGAATCTGAGCCGGGGTGTGCATGCGCTTGCTCAGATTCGGTAAAAAGATACGATTGCGCAACATCGTAATATAGGGCATATAAGGCTTTCTAAGGCAAATCCAAGCAAAAGACGCAATAGCAAATCAATACACGTTAGAATGCTGGGAATAGACACACAAAAGCAAGGGGAGGGATGGCAAAAAATAAGACAATTGTTGGAAACTGAGAAAGCAGAAAGGAAGATGCGAAAGAAATGAAAATAAGCAATAAAAGCAAATTCATTTCGGTCCTGATAGGTGCTGCGATGTGCCCCATGGTGTTGCCAACCGCAGCATTCGCGGCAGGGGCTGGCGCGGCATCGGGGGTTTCGTCATCCCCGGTCGAGCTGACTCAGCCCGAAGGCACCGAATCTGCGATTGCAGAAGTAAACGGCAAGAGCTACCCCAGCCTCCAGGAGGCAATTAACGCTGCGCCAAAAAACGCAACGGTGAAGTTGCTGGCCGATACGAAAGAGAACGTTACAATCTCCACGCCCTATGTCACGCTCGACCTGAACGGTCACACCCTCAACGGCGGCACGGTAAAAGCTAAGCCGGCGCTGACGGTCACGGCTCGCGTTACCGTCATGGACAGCAGCGAGACCAAGACCGGTACCATCATGCGTGAGGATACCGCGGAGAACTCCGGCGTCAGCTCCCACTATGTCATCGACATTCAGGGAAACGGCTGGCTCACCTTCGAGAGCGGCAATGTAAAGAACAACAGCGGCGCCGGCGGAACGAAGGGCGCCTCCCTGGTGCGCGTGGGTGATGACAGCGTCGCCAAGTACCCCGGCCTGAATATCAAGGGCGGCACGTTTACCCAGGATAACTTCATCGTGATCAAGGTCGATAGCGGCGATCTGTTCCTGAACGGCGGTACGTTGAATTCCACCCACAGCTACGCCATTGAGGACTGGCATAGAGCTAGCATCAAGGGTGGCACGGTCAACGGCGCAGTGGCGGCCTGGACGTACGGCGGCGGTCACAACAGCGATCTGACGATCAGCGGCGGCACTGTGAACGGTAACGTTGAGTCAGTGACTTACGACGGCGCCGAAGGCAAGACGGCGAAGGTGTCCATCACGGGCGGCACCGTCAATGGCACGCTGAACACGGTTGACTACAGCACGGGTACCACTTCCAATGACCCCACAAAGGCGACGATCGAGGTCACGGGCGGTACGTTCAGCACCGATCCGTCCCACTATCTGATCGAAGGCTCTGCGGCTACCCCGAACGGTAACGGCACCTTCGGCGTGGCAAAGGCTTACCTTGCGCAGGTTGGCGAAAATAGCTACTACACCATGGACGAGGCGTTCAAGGCTCAAACCACAAGTGGTGAAGCCATCACTTTGCTGCGCGACTACACTACGGGCAGCACCTTCAACTCTGGATCCGTTGCCCGCGTGGTTGACCTGAACGGCCATACCTGGACGTGCACCGGAACCGACGCGAACTCCGCAGCGTTCGAGATCAATTACCCCAACGCATCGCTCACAGTGAAGAACGGCAAGATTGTGAGCTCGCAGCTCATCGGCCTGATTCCGTCTGCCAAGGGTGGCACCATCACGTACGACAACTCTACCCTTACGTTCGATGGCGTCGAGGCTTCTACCACCGCCACGAGCGGCATTGAGACCAACGGCAACAACACGAACGACACCGTTGTTCTGAAGGACAGCACGCTCAACGTTCCCAACGGCTACGGCATTTACTTCCCCAGCAGCGGAACGCTGACCATCGACAACTCCACGATCAACGCGAAGACGATGGGCGTGCAGGTGTGCTCGGGCAGCCTGAACGTCAACCCTGGCAGCACGATCACCGTGTCGGGTGATCCGGTTGCAAAGACCGAGAACGACGGTGCCATCCAGGACGGCGCGGCGATCTCCATCGTCAACCGTCCCGGCTACAAAGGCCTCGACAAGGTCGCCATCACCGGTGGCACCTTTACGGCTAAGGGCGACAACGCGGCGCTCAAGGCCTACAGTTGGGATTCCTCGACCAAGAAGGAGTCGCCTTTTGATGATGCCGATAACAAGGTCACCGTTTCCGGCGGTGAATTTAACGGCAGTCTCAATCTTGGCAACATTAAAGTGAGCGGCGGCAAGTACACAGACAAAGAGGTTGCCCAGCACCTCAAGCACGGCTTTGCCGTGCTGTTCAGCGACGGCAAATATGCTGTCGGTAACGAGAAAGCCGTGAAGGGCGATGCAACCTATTCCGTAACCAATGCCGACGGAACAGTTGTTTACTTCACCGATGCTCAGAGCGCCAACAACTATGCCCAAGAATCGGGCGCTCAGGCCCCTAAGGTTTTGAAGGTTACCGTTACTTTCGATTCCAACCAGGGTACAGCAGTTGACTCTCAGCTTGTTGCCGTCGGTGACAAAGTGGCGAAGCCCGCAGATCCTACCAGGGAAGGCTATATCTTCTCTGGATGGTTCACTGACCAGGATTGCGCCACGGCTTATGACTTCGACGCCGCCGTGGACGGCACTGAGCCCGAGCTCACCCTGTATGCAGGCTGGAAGGCTGCGAATCAGCCCGGTACGGGCGAAAACGGGGGCAACGGCAGCGGCTCCTCTGCCAATGCGAGCACAAACGCCAGCACCGCCAACAACAACAGCCACAACAAGGGTAAGAAGCCTGCAAAGGGCGGCCTGCCCAAGACCGGCGACAGCCTCACTCTTGTCGGTAGCGCATGTGCTTTGGTCGCCGCTATCGCTGCCTTGATTGCAGCATCCGTGCTTCGTCGTAAGAAGATGAACTAACGTATTAAGCTTGCTCATCTCCGTTTGCCGCACGGTAGTACAGAAATAGGGCTGCTTGATGAAAGGGGTCGAGCCTGGAGGTAGTCCAGACTCGACCCCTTCGCTTTGAAGCGATAATAGGACAGACGCCAACGCAGGTGACTTGCATGCAGTTTGCAAAACCGCAGGTCTTTAATGAGTAGTCTCAGGCGGCTTTCCCATGAGTCACAGAGCTGGCTGGGGCTTCGCTTGCGTCCAGATCGATTTGCGCGCGTTCGAGACTCCTACGCGGGCGATGAGGAGCCTTCGGGAACGCATCCCTGATGGACAGAAGCAGCGCGAGTTCCCTCTCGAGCGTCGATTCAGAGCTGATGTCGTCTCTCGCTTAAACTCCCCTTCTCGGTTTCGAAACTCAAGATCTTTTAAAGTTTCGAAACCGAGAAGGCAATATACACACGGATGCGTCGAGGGGCGAATCCCGGTCGCACCATGCCGGCAGCGATGTCAGGGCGCATTCGCGGAAAGTTATAAGCCAGGCAGCATCGTGAGAAACGGCCTCAAGCCCATCGGAAACCGAATGCGATGCGAACGCGTCTACCACTATGAAGGCGAGTACTGCATTATCACAGGCATCGGCACCAACGGCTTTATCGTCTCAGCCTATCCTGCTGGTTCAACGAGGAGAAGGAGAAGGCTGACAAGCCCCGCATGCTCGGGCTGCTGGGCAAGCTCAACGTCCGCATCGCAGAGCTGAACGACGGCCCCTTCGTCGTGGGCGACCAGGAGACGCCGCGCGTCGAGGCGTTGTAGCCGGCGAGCAAGCCAATTTGATACTCGCAACAACCGCTTTACATATCCGCTCGACCGGCTTTTGAGCTGCATGGGGACGATCTCGAGGGCACTTTCGCCAATTATCGCCCTTCTTGGAATGCCTTCCTCAGACGCTGATTCGTCGGAGACCCATACAGCACCGCAAACACGTCCACAGCCGACCTTTCTTCGTCGACAACGTAAAACACCGAGTACTTGCAAACATTCATGCGACGGACCCCGGCAGAGAGAAGCGGCTCGACCTCTACCTGCCGAAACCGGAAAGGCATCCTCGACAGCCCCATGATTGCTGACTCCAGGTCCCCAAGGAGATCAAAGGCTGCTTGGGGCATGAACAGCTCGTCATGCACGTAACGAACCGCCTCCGACATCTGATTCATCGCCGATGGGGAGACGCGCACCTCGTACTCACGCACCGGAGAGCTCTTCCCTCATCTGAGAGAACGCCACCGATGCCTCAGTCCCCTCGCCCCTCTCGACCTCCCGGAGACCACTCAGGAGTGCATCGCGGAGCTGCTCATCAGTCATGGAGCCAGCGTCGACTGACCTGGAGGCCTCGGGCAGCGCGACCCTAAAGGGAATGCCGCCCGTGAGCGAAACCTGTCTCAGAAACACGTCGATGGCGGTCGACATCGACATACCCAGTTGAGCGAGGACCGACTCCGCGGACTGCTTGACATCAGGGTCGACGCGGAGGTTGAGCGTTGCTGTCTTCTGCATAGTAATCACCTCATGGTGATTATAACGCAATTGCATACACTTTGACAGTACATCCTATTCCACGTTAATGAAGAACGGGTTGCTCCAGCGCACGCAATAGCCTCTTCGATTCAGGCAGGCGCCCGGAATTGGGGCGGTCTTGGCGGTCTTGATCAGCTTAGCCCGTTGATGGTCTCCTCGAGCTCCGCCATGTAGGCGACTATCTCATCGATGCTCGGATAGCTGCTGAACAGCATCGGCCTCATCGAGGCGTAATCGGCCGCCAACTCGTCGAGCCTGCCCTTTGGAGGGGCGAGCCTGAGCGTGCCGGGCCTCGCGTCGGCCAGCTTGGCCCACGGCATGCGGTAGAACTTCTCTTTGAACCTGACGACCTGTTCGAGGAGGCCAGGCTGCGCCACGGCGCGGCCGAGCACGAACGAGTGGCCAAGGCGGTACATGTCGTAGTAATGGCGGGAGTAGCGCCTGGGCATAGCCTTGCCCTCGGGCCTGTTGGCCTCCTGGTGCAGGATGGTGGCCTTCTCCCAGAACGTGCGCTCGGGACTCGCGGTGCGCACCGTGGTCGACAGCTCGGGCCCGAACGGAACCACGTCCGCCGCGTATGGGGTTATCGCCGCCTCCTCGGAGGGCGACCATGCTGCCATGGATCCTATCTCCAGCTTGATGGTGTCGAGCGTGCCCGCTGACTCGTAGGAGCGCGGGTAGTCGAAGTACACGGTCTCCTCCTCGGCTCCGCACCTAACGGACACTTCGGTGCCGAGGGACTCGGAGAGCGTAGCCCTGAGCTTCGGGACAAAGGCGTCGGCCAGGAAGGCGTTCGTGCGCTCGATGCTGTCGGCCTTGAACCGCTCCTGCGCCGAGTTGCTGCGCGGCTCCCACGGTTCGTCCTCGCCGTAGCCCAGGAGTCGCCAATCGAGTATGAGGTCGATGTCCTCCGAGAAGCGCTCGATGAGCCCGAAAGCCTTCGACAGGCTCGTGCCGCCCTTGAACACCATGGACTCGGCGAAGCCGCTTCTGTGGAAAAGGTGGTCCAAGGTGTAGCACACCCAGAAGTCCTTCTCGACGACGGCCGGTGCGAGCGCCATCCTCTGCGCGGCGGCCTCGAAGACCAGTCTGCGCTCGTCGGTCGAGGCCCTAGCGATCCTGTCCATGCTTCGCCTCCCATATCTTCTTCGCGGCGTCGGCGACCCAGGAGGTGAGCCCCGCCGACTCTTCCAGGAACGCGCCGGCCTGCCCTTCCGTGAGGTTGCGCGCGAGCGTTCCGATCTCCTCGTCGCCCACGTTCTCGCGTCCGAGCGCCTTGAGGGCCTGCACGATGGTGCAGGTGATCTGCGAGCAGTCGAGCAGGTCGCGGTTGGCGCGGTGCCGGAGCTCGATATCGTACGGCCCGTACTCGTAGCGCTTGTACGGACCGCTGCTGACGTAGACGAGCTTTGCGGGCACCTGCGTGTCGAGGCCCAGCGCATTGAGCGCCGCGTCGCCGGACGGTGCGACGACCCACTTGTTGGCACGGGCGACGGCGCGCACGACCTCGTCGGCGCTGGCCGGCACCTCGGTGCCCATGAGCGCGCTGCGCTCCGGCGCGTAGTAGACGCCACGGATGGCGCGGGCGATCCCTCCCTTTGCATGCAAGCGCCCGAGCGCGTTGGCAGCATTGCGTCGGCCTGCGACGTCGGAGAAGTCGGCGGCTGTGAAGGCCCTGCCGGCGCCGAAGCTCTCTATGCGCTCAGCGATGGCCTCTGCTTCTGTCATAGCATTCCTCCTTTTTGATGAAAATAGTATATACCTTTTTCATCAAATTGCCTCTGATTGCCTTGGTCACCCACACATCGCGCCTGCGGTCCTTGACTATCAACAGCAGCTTCATCCCGCTCCCCTCTTGTACTCACCGCCAGCGCATGCTATAAGGTTGGAGGTGGCTCATTGAGCTACCTCCAAGTGCCGGGGGAGTCCCCGGCTATTTTTTTATCCATTCCATTAGGAGTCCCATTGACCAAGGAGCTCAGCATCTTTGTCGACGAGAGCGGTGACCGCGGCGGCAAGGCTCGCTACTATCTGCTCACGCTCGTCTTCCACGACCAGGCAGACAGCATCGCCGAAGCGGTCACGGGCTATGAGGCCAAGCTCGCCAGGGCCGACCTCCCCAACATCCCGTTTCACTCCGAGCCCCTCATGAACGGGCACAAGGACTACGAGTTTCTTGGCATCGAGCAGCGAAAGCGAAACGCAAGCAATGGCGTCGCGGGCGCCTCGTACGCTACAGTGTCTTTGTGGTCATCTCCTATCGTCCCAGCGTGGTAACTGAAAATTCTAGGCGGTGGCCACACCCCTTTTCCGGGGTGTTGACACCAATGTTTGGCACGCAACCGCAGTAGACGGCAACGTCCGTCTACTGAGCAAAAGCAACGAGCTTTTCCGGGTCCAAGACCGATAAGCGAAGATAGATCAAGTTTTACTCCCTTAACAGGCCCAACTTGCCAAGCCACTCGACAAAAGTAGTGATGATTTGCTCGGTGCGCGTTTCGATGTCGCTCTCGGTGAAGTCGCCGCATCGCGCAATTTCCACGAGTTCGCGAACAGCGGTCCCCGACACCTCAACGCCCTTATCGTTCACATAGCCCTCGTAATACTTGCGCTTATCCGTCAGTTGGTAATCTGAGGCGCGAATGTTTACGCGCTTCTCCAACATCGCCTTGTTTCCTAGTGCCTCAAGGTTTGAGCGATTGGATAGCGGGTGCACCTCGTTACGCTTTCTTGCATAGATGTGTTCGATCTCGAGCGTTGTGTCCAAGTCCATGAGAGGCTGCTTAGGATCTGAGTAGGCCCACCAAACAAGCATCGATCGCGTGAAGCGACGCTGGTTGGTGAACTGATAGCTTCTGAAGCGTCCCGTAATTGTTTCACGGTCGAACAGATGGGCTGAAAAGTCGACCTTGCGACCTTCTACGATATCTATGAGTGCGGGATAGACAGGACCGCGCAGGGCGTTTACGCCGGGACGCTCAAGTGAGTAGGCGTAGATGAATCCAGTGATGTAGCAAAGGAAATCGTAGAGCTCTTTGTCGTCCAGCTCGCCTTTGGTATTGCGCTTTGCCAGGAACCAGGTACTCAACAGATAAGCCCACATGCCGTTGGGTGCGTAATTGAGAACGAATAGGCGGCGTGCTACACGCTCGGAAAAGCCCTCCTGTGCATCAACCCGTTTCCAAAAATCGAGCAGAGACTCCAAATCGTCGAGCGTCGCGTCCTCGCGTAGGATTTCGTACGAGCTGTCGCTGTAGAAGTCGCGCAGACTTTTGGTTGTTGTATCGCGGATGCCCTTCTTTGCACGGCGATAATACATATAGCGGGTGAAAAGCTCGTCGAGCGGCGTGCCCGAGGTTGGTTTGAAAATGAGGTTGGCTGTTTCCTCGAGCACTTTCCAACGCGCAACGAACTCGTCTTTGCGGCCCTCGATGGAAAAGTGCTTGTAGAACTGGCTCTTAAAGATGTCAGCGTCTGCCAACGGGAGTCCACGGTCGTTCAAAGTCGAGAAGATCCTGAGCGCGGTGTCCTGGGATTCCGCCTCGATGGGAAGCAAGATTACGTTATTGAGAATGCGAGCGGCGAATAGGGCGATGTAGCTTGGCCACTCGCTTGCCATTTCGGCCATTCTTTTAGAGAAGAAGGCGTAATTGCGTGAATAGGCGCTGTGGGGCATGGGGCCCACGGAGCCGTGGCGCAATATATCTAGAAACTCATCTTTGTCGGAATCGCTCGCCACCTCTGAATCGATTTTCAGTGCATCCATGTCGGGGTCGTCGAACTCATCGGTCTTCCAGACGCAGCCAGCAATTGAGTCACGCACTTTAATTGACTGCTTGTCCTTCATGTTTGTGAACTTGTCGTAAAACGCCCTAAGCAGCAACATGATGGTTGTAAGTCTCTGCTGGCCATCGATTATTTCAAGCTGGCCTGCGTCGTTCTTGAAAGTAACAATGGGGCCGAGGAAGTATTCATCACTAGTGCTTTCGAAGGCGTCGCAGTCGTCGTTGGGAAACGCGAAGGTGAAGAGATCGTCCCATAGCGTTGCGCACTCGTCTTCGCCCCAGGCGTAAGGTCGCTGGTAGTCTGGGATGAGGAAGTCCGAATGCTTATCTGTAAGGAGCAGCTTGATCGTTTTCTGGTCAATGTTGAGCTTGGACATGCTGGAAACCTCCGTGCGGGTATCTTTTTGCATCCAGAATTATATTGCACAGAGTAATTAAGGCGCTTGATGACGGCACGATAGGACCAAAGAGCGCGGGAATGGATTGAAGCTCTGCATCCAGCACTCTCTTTATGTTCTAGCGCTTATTAGTCCCAAATAGCATGGAGAACCGCGTGCCGAATGGAGCTTAAAGACTCAATCTGCCCGCCTCCCGAATTGGGAAGTTCATCGTCGACAAGATCATGTCCTCTTACGGCAGTACACCGCGACATTTCCCCTGATTACTCCCGTTTCCATTGAGACGGCGAGATTCTTTACTCCCCATTAAACACCTGGGAAAACGCCGTACGGAGACCGCAGAAATGCCCATTGAGTTCGATTTGAGTTTCACGGGGCCCGAAACGGCGCTGTTTCGTCCCCGGGGACAAAAACAGCGCGTCTACTCACTTGGGATAAATCCTTACTCCCATTCCTCCGAATACCACCCCGTACTTTGCCATCTTGGAATACGGAGGAGTAAATGGCGAAATCGCAGGTGAAAGGGAGCAAACCACCTTTCCAAAAGTGGTGCAACAGAATCGGGGGCTTCGTCCTGTTGCACCATTCTTGCACCAAACTTCGCAAAAAGAAGCCCCTCACGGGAACGTGAGGGGCTTCTACCTGCTGGTTTGTGTTTCGCTAGCCCTGTCAGCCTACTCCCACTCAGTGACTAATTGAATCCGAGCGTTGCCAATCCGTGTCACATCATGCCGCCGAGGGGTTGTTCGTGCGCGATTCGGGCGAATCAGGCCCCCTGATTCGCGTTTTTGGGAATGACTCAATTGATTCGCGAAACCGCAGGTCGTTTCATGCGCACCGGCGTCGCCCTACGAATATGCAACCTTGTTGACGCCGACGAGCCCTCGCTCAAAGAAGACGACGTCTGCGGTGTGCAGGCACGCCGTTTTCACGGATGGCGCAGAGAGTCGGGGCGCCGTCGAAACGGCGGCTGTCTTTACCCTTGCCGTTTTAATGCTCGCCCCTTTGATGCCGAGCATCGAGAGCAGGCGCTTGGGAACCTCGTAGTCTTGCTCGATGAGGCCAAAGAACGTGACGCCGGAATCGACGCACACCTTCATGACGCAAGACGAGACGGGCTTGAACGCCATACTTCCCGCCGCTCCACCGACGAAGGACCCGATGAGCACAGGGAGGGTCGCCCCGCCTGTCAGGGCAGTCGCGACAGCGGCTCCGCCGAGCATCATGACGGTTGAGAACACGGACTGGCCCATGTTACTCGCCATCTCGACGGGCTCAATCTGACCCGACGCCACGAGATAAGAATTTCGGCACGTCTCCATGGTTAGCACGACGAGTGACGCGATGACGTTCGCGCCCCTCGATCCCATCGCGGCGGCCTTTACCGTCTCGCCGAAGGCGCCCTTTGCTGCTGCAGCGGTGATCGCCGCGGTCGCCGATCCGGACACGAACCCGTTGGCGGCGCCGGCGCATGCCGCCGTCCCGATGGACTTCAAGTGCTCGTCGTCGATTTCTCCTTCTGCGATAAGGTAATCAATGGCGCGGTAGATCTCGGGGGCAACGCTCAGGGCGGCGGCTGTGCCGCCAGCCTTGAGCGATTGCTTCACTATGTCGCTCGCAGCGATTAGTTGGGACGTGGTCATGCCATCGTCCGCGGGGTCAATCTTCTTCTTGTTCGAGACGTCGATCGCCTTTCGGCGCATCTCCTCATTCGTGGCGGGCCTACCCTCGACGCCCTCGGGGGTCTTGATTCGATCCGTCAGGCTGTCGCGCACCTTCGTCCAGCGCCGCACCTCTTCGTCCAAGCCGCGGCCTTTCGCGCGCTCGATGCGTACCAGCGTGTACTGCTTGGCTGCTTCAAGCTTGTCCGACGGGATCAGGCCGCCCATGTCGCCGTAGAGCAAGTCGTCTGGGGTCTTGCCCGCGAAGCCCTTTTCGACCGCCCACTCGTCAAAAGAGAGCTCCGCATATCTTTTCGGCCTGCCGTTGTACGAATCGCGAAGCGTCGTCGCGAGCTTGCGCGCGATGTTCTTCGGGTCGGTCAGGAACTTGAGCTGGTACCGGTCGGCGCCCCAGGCCACATCCGCAGACCCGAGGTCGTGCGAGTCGAGCCTGATACCCTTGGCGTCGACCCTCTTAACGGCCGCGTCGACGTTCGCCGTCCCAAAGGCCCATTCCTCTGCCAGAAACCCCTTGAGGGAGTCCTGCGCCGCCTTGCTGTTCTTATAGTGGTCGTAGGAGTTCATCGCGGAGTACAGCTCCTCGATGGCGGCCTCCACGCTGTTCACCCAGCTCGTGGCATCCATCCCGGCGGGCACGGCAGCGGCATGGCGCGCGGAGAACTCGAACCCCTTGTCGAAATCGTTCATCCCTACGCCTCGACGAAGCCCTTGAGCTTTTCGTAGTAGAAGCGCTTCACAGCGTACTGGTAGCGCTGGTCGCGGATCTCGCCCGCCTTCTGATGGAGGACGACGGCCTGGTTGATGCCATTCGCACCATCGGCGGCAGCCCTCCCGATGGTCTTGCCTAGCATTTTGGCAAGACCAAGCACGGGATTGGAATCATTGCCTTCTTCGGGTTCCGCCGCCTCCTCTTCGGGGCGCAGGGCTGCGAGAAGGTCATCGAACTCCATGCCGTGCTCTCTTGCCCTTTCGAGAAACTTCCAATAGTCCTCCTTGGAAGGCGGCTCGGTATTCACCGTGATGCAGGCGTGGTTCCCACTCACGCCGATGTAGACGCCTTCCTCGTCGATAGCTTCGGGGTTGTCAAGCCGAATCGCGTCGATGTAGTCTCTGGTGCCTTCCGGCCAGCCGATGAAGACGACCTTCTGGCTCGACGAGATGGCGGTCTGAGCGAACTGGTCCTCATTGAAGATGGAGGCATCGACGCTGCCGTCGACGGGGCCGGTCGGACCAGCCTCTGTGTCATCGTTCTTTCCAATCATGTTGTAGAGAAGCTTGGAGAACTTGCCGGTGTTTCCGGCCTCGACAATAAGAAGCGATTCGGCGGTGTTGAACATCATGGGCAACCTATCTAGAGGAAATTAATGGTTGAGGCGATTATAACCCCGAGGTAAACAGCTATATTCAGCTGTCAACTTAATATCGGGAGGGTTTGCAAAGGCTACTCTCGCCCTACGCTGGGGGCGTGGGGCTTTCAATATCAGACCGCTGTCGGGTCTTTTCACTCCTGAATAGCACGCAAGCTCCCAAATGAAAATAATCGCAGGTAAAAGGAGTGAAACGACAAAGAAATAGTCTCCGTCCCAACGCGGGAACGGAGACGCGGTGATCGTTTTTACCCCCGCCGTCGCTGGCGGCTTTGCCGTGACTCACGTATGAAACGAAACTCAGCGATACAGTGCGGCGCTCAAGAGTGCAGGTCAAATCCATGTCAGCCTACTCCCGCTCAATCGTCAATTCCTATATCCGTTGGTTTCTGGTGCCATCTTGTGACAAATTGCAGTCCCTGCTAACACCGAGGTTTCAGGATTTAGAAACCATTTGGGAACCAGCTATAGATTTCCCAGAGCGTACTCCTCGAGAAGAAGATTTGGAGGGTCGGGCAGGTTGTTAATTGCATGGTCTTCCAAGGCTGTTTCATAGATGTGCTTCTTGTAATCATTTGGGCTATTAGCAAAACCAAAGTAGTTATGGTTCATCCTTGCAAGATAAGTCAATTCTTCATTTTTAAGCACAGACTGCGGGAGCTTCTTCGACAACAAGACGTCTTCAGAATAGGCAAACACGAGTTTGACGATCGACAGCAGCTTGGCCTGCTCGCTCAAGCTTCTGAATTGCTGTTCAAATTTTCTGTATCTGTTGGCATTTTCGCTGCGGAACATTAGTACTGCAGTGGCACCCTTGGATGGCAAGATGCATATATGGATAGGCTCCATCTTGTAGTTGGTGCTGGGATTGTATGAGTTGTTGATAAGCCCGCCATTGAAGTCTGCCATTGGACTAATCATTTGTTGGAAGGCAAATGGGACAACGTATGGAAGAAGCTTGTAGTAGACCAAATGATATGCCTTGGATGGCTTCTCGCTTCCGCCGACCCTAACGGCCGTTTTAAAAGCCTTCTCGTCTTCTTTCATATCAATAGCTCTAACTGCCATCATTGTGTCGAACTCAGGGTTCGATCGCTCACCCAAGGCGGTATGCAAGCCTAGCTCAAGCCTGCCTTTTGAAATTTCGCGAAGAAGATTCTTTGCTGCAATTTGACCCAAAACCTGAGATGTAGGCTCGGAAAGAAGTGTTTCCGGTGTCTCGTAGAGCTTGAAGTATTCCGAGTCACATTGTCTGCAAACTCGTTTAAAAGTTGCTGCTCCAGCAATTCCGACTTCGGAGTCGATGAGGTTTCCGCCTATCAATGCGGCTGTGGTCAATAGTTTGCCATCAACATCGATTTCCTTAAGGCAATACTGGGGGATGGTGTGAGAATTGCAGAAACTCGTCATGGGCTTTCCGCATATGTAACACGAATCAGGTTTTGCTTCGGTTTTGGCGGTTTTATTGAACTCCGACATTGTCCTTTTGTAGCCAATCAGCTCTTCGCTGGGAATGTCGAGTGCCGGAAAGTCCTGTCTAAAAGATATCGCGTCTGGCTCGTTTTCGCTCATATAGCTTACCCCTCGTAATGGCCTTTCCAGTCTTGGCAGGCGTCCCTGTCGCTGGTGTTCTGCAGCTCAACCCAGGCAAAGTTCCAGTCGCTGACGAACTTGTTCAGCTTGTTGCGACCAAGCCTATCGGACAGCTGCCAGACGGGCTTGTCTCAGATCATCGTGGTGTGCTCGTAGCCGCGCTCCACGAGGAGCCGCTCGGCAACGTCGAGAATCTTCTCGACCGTCTCCTCCGGGTACTTACTGCGTGCCACGGGCACCTCCGTCCTTGTTATCGCGATAAACATACCATGAGTGGCGTACGGGCCGAGAAGGGCTGGCGCCAAAAAAGCACAACGGCCGTTACGG